>ERZ500997.78-NODE-78-length-27256-cov-17.396860_pt1 | contig 27256 bp, 38 predicted proteins | sample MGYA00248826_ERZ500997 | MGnify/ENA primary metagenome ERZ500997 (study PRJEB25958, sample SAMN03398524) | human skin metagenome | study: EMG produced TPA metagenomics assembly of the Human Skin Microbiome Metagenome (human skin metagenome) data set.
GGGATTTAAAAACTAAATACTGGGATTTAAAAACTAAATACTGGGATTTAAAAACCAACAATTCGTAAAAACAATTACATTTCATACGCCTACAGACAAAAAAATCCCTTTAACTTATTTAACTTATACATAACTAATCTTTTAACCGGGTTTCACCCCTTTGAGCCTGTGGATAACTTCACGTGTAGCAAACCCCTAGATAGCAGATTTTTCCCTTCCTGATAAAACCCTCAGTGCCAATCTCACACATCAGTGTGAACGTGCCTCAATCAGCATTTTATGCTCTTCCGCTTCCTCGCTTCGGCTGTTCGTTCCTCGTCGCTCCGCTCCTGCGGTACGCCTCAGCCAAAGACTGCGGCGAGCGGTGTGATTTAATGGGATGGGTTTGATTGGCCCACAAACGCGCAGTAACAGCTTAAAAGCAATTTTCTGATGAAAGAAGTGTCATTCTTTCTATTGGTAGGATTAATAGCGCAGAGAGACTTTTAAACGCGTTTATAGGGTGGTCTTCTGGCTTTACGCTCCTTATCGATGGCAAACAGCAGGGAAATCCCGGATAGAAGGTCTGGAACAACCTCTATCTTTGTGCCATACCTGTCGTTATACAACCCACCCCAACGGCGAACAAGTAACCAGTCACCAAACAAATCACACAACAAATCAGCCGCATACCAGCGATTTTCAGATTCCCAGCGCCACGTAATCATGGATAACCGATTTTTTTCATCACATTGTCTCTGAAGGTATCAAATATTATGATATTTGATACCCGAAAAGACTAAAGCAAAAATGGGTATCAGAAATCGTGTTGAGTACATTATGATACCCATCTGTATCAAAAACCATTTATGAGACTAAAAATGGCACTATTGGGCTATGCACGGGTATCAACCAGTCGTCAGAAGCTAACACATCAGGTAGCTGACTTAAAAAATGTTGGCGTTCGTGAGGATCGAATTTTCACCGACATAATGACAGGAAACACCGACGACCGCGAAGGGTTACAACGTCTGCTAGGTCGTGCAGAAAAAGATGACATCATTATCTGCACCAAAATGGACCGTCTCGGGCGTAACACTGCCGACATGATCCAGATTGTCGATACGTGCCATAAAAAAGGTGTAGCCATTCGCTTCCTTGAAAATGGGTTCAGCACCGAAGGTACTATGGGGAAAATGGTTATTCAAATCCTAGCCGCAGTATCAGAGGCTGAGCGAGAGCGTATTCTGGAAAGGACAAACGATGGCAGAATAGCTGCAATGGCATGCGGGGTTAAGTTTGGCAGGAAACCTCATACGGGGACCACCGCTGCCCAGACGATGATCCGAGAGGGAAAAACTCTTAAGATGGTGACTGAAAAAACAGGAATATCTAGGGCTACTTATTTTAGATTGAAAAAACACATTACCGAGAAGCTCGATATCTAGAATATTTTAAAGTTTTTTAGGCTAAAAAATAACCGATAATTATAATCGAGATCACCAATAATTGACTTTTTACGCTGGTAAGCTCGTAGACGTGATTTTTGACGCGAAGAGAATTAGGTTCTGTCTTTACAGTATAAAACGCCGTAGTGGGGCTTACAGGTGCCTTAAAATCGATTTCTGAGCAAGATTTCTGCCGAAGATCTTGCAGATGGCTATTTTCAGCCCTCAGCCTGCTTTATGAATATTGACAACAATTCCCATCAATATTAACACTCAAAAAACACACATATACTCATTTACACATTAATTCTTTACTCATTTGTGCTTTTGTGTATTATGAAAAATGAGTAAAAACACAAATGAGATTTTAACATGAAAATTATCGCGTTCCTCAACCCTAAAGGTGGCTCTGGTAAAACGACGGCAACAATCAACGTTAGTAGCTGTCTTGCCGATTCGGGTAAGAAAATTGCAGTTGTAGATACAGACCCACAAATGAGCCTTACTAACTGGAATAAAGCAGAAAAAGCAGTATTTGATGTTTACACCGCAGCATCAGAGAAAGACGTTTACCAAGTAAGAAAGGATCTTGCTGAATATGATTTTGTTATTATTGATGGTGCAGGTTCCCTATCTGTTATTACTTCAGCCGCGGTAATGGTAAGCGATTTAGTTATTATTCCCGTAACACCGAGTCCTTTAGATTTTTCTGCTGCTGGCTCTGTAATCACTGTACTGGAAGCTCAGTCTTATAATCGCCCTGTAGAATCTCGATTCCTTATCACACGGAAAATCGAACAAGCCAACATGCTTAATGTTCTGAAAGCTAGCATAGCTCAGACAGGAATTAAGCCGTTTAAAACAGCGATCACACAGCGCCAAAGTTACGTTAAATCTATCTTGGAAGGCGAGAGTGTTTTCAATACAAACGATGGGGCTGCAAAGGGCGAGATAGCCATTTTAACACGAGAAATTATTGACTCATTTGAGTAAAAACTCATATATTAACTTTAATATATTAAGAGGTTATGTATGGCACTAACTAAAAAACATACATCAAAGACAATGAGTTTCGGTGAGCATCGTGATCTGGAAAAAGTAGTAAATAGCACTCCATCGGGAAATCAAAAGAGAGTTAACGTTAACTTTGATGAAGATGTACATATTCGATTTAAAGCTGCGTGTGCAAAGCAAGGAGCATCTATTACGGATGTGATAAAGGGTTTAGTTAACCACTGGCTGAAAGAAAATGACAGTTGATAGACACTTATGAGTAATAACACATTAACTCAAAAACACAAAAATCCTTTTCTAGAACACCGATCTGGCACATAAATTTTTTATGTGCCAGATCGGTGTTGGCCAAGCAAAGCGCGGCAGAGTGTTTAGATTTAGTCGGGGTTCTACGCCGGAACCCCTAGTCCTTACCCTGTTCAATCTCACCAATAGTCCGAAAAATAAACATTTCGCGGTTCTTCGCGTCGAACGGCTCCGGAACGTTTTGCCTCATTACTGTTTTGATGGAGTCAAACAGCCGGATTAACGATGTTTTGGTTTTATCATCCGGCATGACATACATCGCGTAGTGCCAGCATCCGGCGTCGCTGGCCGCAAGATGGCTGTTGATGATGTTGATATAGCGCGCACGGGTTTTCATTGAGCGTTCTGTTTCGACGGCGATGATTGCGCCATTATCTAACGTGATAATCCCGTCAGGGCGATGGCGAATGCCAGGATAACGAGCCATAAATTCCCCCCGATCACCATTAAGCCAGCCTTGCCCGCCTTTCTCCTCCAGTGCAACTCTGACCCGGTGGTTCAGGAGTCGGTGCTCCAGCGTCCAGTATTTGAGTTTCCCCGGCTCAAAATAACTGGGGAAGACTTTATCGTCAGGCTTAATCACCATCGCCAGCCCTTGCATGGTGATCCCCCATAGTGATTTTTTTCCGGCAATTACCGGGTATTCATGTTTTATCAGAAACCCCAATGCAACCGCTTTATTCAGTAGCGCATATGTTGGGCGGTGACTTTTACCCTTTAATCCAACAACTTTTTTCAGCGTTTTAAAATCGGAGTAGGTTTCTTCTTTAAGGAATTTCAGCAATGCAAGCATTTTTCTGTTTGCGGCTTCTTTCCTTTCGGCAACGTTATGAATAAGCATTTCAGCCCTCACAAATTAATTGATGGCTTATGTTCATGACTTTCATTTTTTTCCGGCGTGGCTTGTTTATACTCAAATGAAAGAAGTTCGATATTTTCCTTTTTGACCTGAACCTGAAACATCTTTGTGGCTCTGGGTAGTTCGGTTGACGTAAACACAAAGCCAACTTTTTCAGGGAGATTTAAAAACATATTACTGTCAACATAGTAACTTTCTGCCTGTCTTATCATACGGTCTGTATCCACTTTTTCCGTTAATGATAAGTCGGTCCGTACTTTCCTCATTTCATCATCGACCAGGATAGATCCTGTCATTTTTGCCGCCCATTCTGCTGTTTCGGGGTTTTGAATTTTATAAATTAATTTGAATTTGGCGTTTTCAATGATAGCGCCAATAACTGAATCACCATTTAAATCAGACGGGCAGTCACGCAGATCGTCTATCGCCTGAAAAGCCATAAATATATGCACGCCTTTATCTCGCGCCGTTCCAAGTCCTTCAAGAGCAGGGCGAGAAAGATGATATTTCAACTCATCGAGGAAAATAGCAACAGTACGAGGGGTACTTTTTATTCTATCCCTGGTCTCTGCTATTTGTATCAGCCGGGTCAGAATCATTCTTTGTGCCGATATGATTTTTTGATTACGCATGGAGCCAACAATATAACAGCACCCTCCCTCATCAAATATTTTTTTCAGAGAAAAACCGTCATTAGCATTAATGGAATTGACTAACGCTATTTCTTCCAGTTCACCATAAAATGCCGGAACGTTTTCTTGCAGTGATTTTACAAAATCTGTATTAAACAAATCACGAAGTGTCATTCCTTTTTCATGAATTGCTGATGTGTTTCTGGCTGCGCGGCGGTCAGATATACGATAAAAATCTGACGCCTCCCCTTTCTTAGCCAGGCTAAATCCAGCGTTAAATAATTCCTCAAGTTGCTCATGAGAAATATCAGCCAGTAAATCAAGCTGGAAATTAAGGTTGTTTAAATCAATAAGAACAAATTTCTTACCCGCCATACGGCAGGCTTCTCTTAATACATGCGGTGCCCATTCATCATCTTTTGGATCTTCTACAAAAACAGCTTCGCCTAAAAGAATAGCCTGGTACAGTAAAACGGTTGCACTTATCCCTTTACCTGAACCTGTGGTTCCGATAATAGCCGCATGTTGTGACTGAAATTCTTTCCTAGTGATGTATTGTGGCTGGTTATCTTTATCGAGTCCGATAAAAATTCCTTTTTTCAGGTCAATGTAATCAAGGGGATTGTACTCAATGCTATCAGGAAGCATTTCTTTTACTTTTCGTACATCTGTTCTGGTATTCCTTTCCAGTTTGCTTTTCTTAATCATGCGATGTTTTAGGTTGTCAATTTTTCCTGCTAAAAGTCGTCGGGCTGCAATATGAAATATTAATCCTGCTGCCGTAAATATTATGGTCATGATCCATAGCGGAACTCTAAACAGTATGTTGTTGTCGAGTGACTTAAAAAAGTAGCTCAACCCCTGAATAGTTAGCGGTGATATGGTGCCGAATATAAAAAAGAAAATGGATACACACGCCACCGACTTTAACCAGAACGGGGCGTTCTTTCTTTCCTCGCGGGGAAGGTGGAATATAAAAGGTAATGTAAGACCTGCGAGCAGGGATAATATGACAGGGCTGTTTTGCAGCCATAAAAGAAAAAAGGAAAATGCATCGGCAAAGGCATTCAGCCTTTGCATCAGGTGGGAACCCATATCTATTTTCTCCATACGAAAACTGACGTGTTGGGCGCAAAAGATGGGAGCAGCTTATAGGAGCGTAACCACGATCCTATAAGCTGCTCCCATAATATGCTCCGATTAATAGGCAAAAGGCGCTGATCGCCACTGGCGATCAAGCCCGTTATCCGCGCTTTCAGAATACAGCCGACCAGTGGTCGTCTGTCCTCTGAAACGCCCGAATGACGGGCAACGGCATGTGCCATTACGTTCGGGCTGGACGCCCTCACTGCATGACACATGGGGGTAATGTCCTGGCTGGACGCCGGGCCAAAACCCCCAAAGTCAAAGGCGGCACACCGTCTTGCGCTACGCGCGACCAACCCTTTTAAGACGCTGCGTTTAGCCTCTTTTTCCTCGCAAGCTCGAAAAAATCGGAACGCTGCTTTAAAGGGGTTGGTCGCGCCTAATCGGTAATATCCCCCGCTGGGGCGGGTTATATTACCTGGCTGCGACGGTGTGCGGGGCAAGCCCCCCACAAAAAACGGCACGTGGGCGTGCCTTTTTGCTCGCTGGGGCGGCAAAATTTTTGCGGCTCCCCCCGGCCTGCTCAATTCGCTGTGGGCGAATGTTCGCAGGTGGGCGCGGTTCCTGAAAATTAACAATTTCTCCGAAATTGAATTTTCTTTTCCGCACTCCACATCCTTATTCCTTTGTCTTAGCAATTTCTTCGAAATTGAAGCCAAAAATAAGGATGCCGAAAAGCGCCATCCTTTGCTAATTACTCTTGCTCTTTTCTTATTTCAGCTAAACATTCTGCTTCTGCTAATTCAGAATCGCGATATGAATCATTGTCGAGTTTATAACCTTGAGAAGCCGCATAATTTATCAGTTTATCTGCGTCTGAATCTTTAAGACGATTAATATGGTTACGTAATCCGCTAAGTAATCGTGCTTCGTAAATTCCATGATATAAACCACATCCTTTATTGGCTGATCCCGATATATCATCAGAAACACGTTTAACAGATATTCTATCTTGGTTTTCTGAATAAATGTTCTCAATAAATAAATCTTCTTTGTTCATTTCAACCTCTATTTAAATGTGCGGAGATTTAAGCGGTTTTTTTATCCTTTCACTCTGCCAGATTTTGAAAGGATTTTGCTTATTGACTCAGGGGCTGCGGCTTTACATTCGCCTAAAAATTCTTTTCGCATATCGAATGTTTTACCCGGATTAAAACGATGGTGTTTTTTAAATGCGTTGATTTTAAAAAATGCGCGTTCTGCTGAACCGCATTCACTTCCACCACTATTACCCGTAGCTTTTCCGTACATGCAAAGAACAACTTCGCACGGGTCAGCGGCAAATGAATAAACCGGCGTTCCTGCGGTCAGGCATAATACAGCCGCCGCGATAACGGTTTTTTTCATGGTAAATCCTTATTAGATTGTGTTGCTTAAATGGATTAGCGAGAGAAATAAATGGTGGTTTCTCTGCATGTCAGACAATTAAAGTCAGGCTGGTATTCAATAACACCTTTTGCGCCATTCTGGCGAAGCCAGTTTTTGGCATTAAAGAAATCAGTACCGGATTGTGCAGTGACGACAATTTGTGTTGAATGAGCGACTGCGTAAAATACTGCTGGAGTCCATATTGTATCGCAGAAACTTTGTGCGCTTATTGATGATGTCCATTTACCGTTAACTGTCGGGGAAGGGACTATAACGTTATTGTCACTCCATTGCGGTAAACTGGTATTTAATGGGTCGGCGGCTTTATCCCACTCTACAGGAACGGGAGGCGGTGGCGATGAACATCCGGTAACTATTGCCGCCAACATGATTACTTTAAGTTTCTTTATCATGCTTTCATCTCCTCAAAATACTGGTTTCGATGAATTGGACGGAAATAAATGTCATTCATACGGCGGATATTTCCGTCTAAATCAATGCTCACGATCACGTCCAGGCTGTCCAGAATTTTGCGGAGCAAAAAGCTGTATGGCAGCCCGGTACACTGCGGATTTTCTCTGCAGCGGGTGATAAATCCGTCCACCGCTTCCATTGCGGAACCGGCATGAATGGAGGTCATGCTTCCTTCATGGCCGGAACCCGTGATTTTGATGAAGTCCCAGGCTTCTCCGCCCCGGACTTCCGTCAGCAGGATACGGTCAGGATTCATACGGTAATTCCAGCGCAACAGACTGGCCGGGGTGACGATAGCGCCTTTTTCATCGGCTGATTCAGACGGGTAGAACAGGCGCACGTAGTTTTTGTGGATGAAGAAGGTGATCTCCGGGTTGTCCTCGATGGTGACGATGCGCAGATGGGCGGGAATGTAGCCTATCAACGTCTTCATATAGGTGGTTTTCCCGGTACTGGTTTCGCCGGCAACGGCGATCGTCTTGCCGTACCCGACGCACTTTTCCATGAAGCGCGGAATGTTTTTTGTATTGTACAATTCAATTAATTCATCATCGTGCGTCCAGACCTTCTCCGCTCCCGTCACGCGGTTATAGAAACCCGCGTCGATATACGCCTGATGCGGGATTTGTACCGTTGACGGCTTGCGGATGGTGATCGATACCGTATTGCGCTCACAGGCCGGAGGAACAATAACCTGGCAACGCTCGCCGGATTCCAGCGTGGCTGAAAGCCCAGGCTTAATATCTTCGATATTGTCGCCGTGGTGCTTTGCCAGGCACCGGGCAAAGTTGTAACAATCCTCATACGACAAAGGAACGGCGTGCTGCTCCCATACGCCGTTGATTTTGGTATACAGCTCACCTGGACGGTTGACGGCGATCTCCGTCAGGCCGGGAAGTTCCAGAAAGTCGCCAAAGAAACGCTGTTTATAGCGGTCGAGGGAGATATTTTTAGCGGTCATCTTTTACCTCTTTCATCCGGGAAGATACTTCATCAACAGAAAGAATGAAGCGAGAACTGGCAGCAACCAGCCAGGCAAGCTGGAGTAAGCCAGACACACTTTTTCCTAACATGACCGCTTCACGGTCAGTTAAAGGGCGCAGGTGATACCAAATTTGATTGATGGCCATCCACGCCGAGGGCGGCGCAAACAGCAGAAAAAGAAAACCCGCGATAAGTAATACAAGTGGTACATCACGCAGGCTCTGGCCGACAATACGTGCAATGTACATAACCAGAATGGCTATGCGCTTCTTGTTTGTTCTCGTCATAACGTATTCCTTTATCGTTTGATTTTCAGTGTGTAAATGTTTGAAAAATCAATATCCTCTCCCGTGATCAGGTTGATGATCTCGCCCTGATTCTTATAGAGCGTTGGGGGAATATTGATGCTGTTCTCCAGCGTGGTACGTGCCATATCCGCCATAGCCTGGCGACTGTTTTCCGTATAGTCCGTATTGCGGTCTTTTTTACCCGCGCTGTTGGATGCCCATGCGCCAATATCGGGGATCATGCCGACCATTAACGCGCCGCCGAACCGTTCCCAGAAGTGCGAATCAATCCAGCCATCAACGCCAGCCTCGCCCAGCTCGCCAGCCGCGCTGGTATCAACCAGCGGGATATCGAGATAAGGCGGCTGGCGGGTGCGTAGCTTCGTCGCAATGATGAAAGCCCGCCCTTGCCCGTGCTTCATACCTTCTTCCGCTATGGCGCGGTAAAGTAATGATGCCGTGGTGCCTTTCTCTATCAGCTTCGTGTTGCCGCTGGCGCTCCAGATGTCAGTAGTGACCGTGCAGCGAAGTTTCCCCGCCCGGTCAGATACAAAGCGGCGATCCAGTGAGCAGGGGATCGAGGTGTTTTCCGGGATGTACAGGTCAGGGTTATAGGGTATACGCCGTACTGGTGCGGGGCTTTGTCCCGGCGACGGTGCGGCGGTATTTTGCGGCTGACCGGGAGGTGTGGCCGCGCTGCTGTCCTTGTCTTGTCCGGTGGTTGTTGCCGATGTCAGCGTCATTTCCTGCTGCCGGGTTTTTACCTGATTCTGTGTAGTGGACGAACCATCACGGCGAATAAGGAAGCTGGCTTTGTTGAGTTCTGGCGGGGCGGCCGGAGCCGCCTGTCCTGTTCCCGCTGCGCTGTTCTGGCCGTTATCCTGTTGCTCTGGCTCTTCTTCGGCTGTCTCGGTGGACATGCCGAGATCGTTACGCTGCCGGTAATCGGTTCTGTTTGTCTGCGGGGCTGTGTCCGGTTTCTTTTCTTCCGTAGGCTGCCACAGGATATTGCGATAAACCCAGTTACCCCCCCATGCCAGGAAGATAAGCGCGACCGCGACAATGGCAAGAAAGGCGGTTGCTTTGCCCCGTTTGCGCTTTTTCAGCTTGTTAACGGCGGGTTGTACCGGGTCTTTCTCTTCGTAGTCCTGCGCATTGAGAAGCTCGGCCTCCCTTTTAGCGCGGGCTTCCCGCTCAAGCGTGGCAATATCATCCTCAGCGTGTGCCGGGGATGCCTGCGCTTCATCCGGCACAGGCACTTTGTTTTCGGCGTTCATATGCACGTTTCCTTTTATAAAAATATAAAACTATTTTTATAGGTTAATTCGATTCCGGTTTTTCCACTCTTTCCACCTGCCGGGATACGGTGGAACCATCGGCGGCGTGTACCTTGCCAAATCCGCTATTTTCCAGACCCACAACGGCATTACCGGAACGCAGTACCAGGCGTGGCGTCACTTCCTGAATCACCAGTACGGTGAAGTCGCCTTTCTTTTGGATACTGCTGTTAACCACATGCTCTTTGCCGTTCAGCTCTTTGGTGACGGAAGGAATGGACTTAGACGGGGAGAAGCCCACGAACGTAAAGCGGCCATCGTCGTAAGCAAAATCGGGAACAATGTTGAAGCTCCCTTTGCCCGGATATTTGGTGTAACTCCAGTTACGGGGCGTCTGCGCCGAGTTCAGCGCTTTCTGGACGCTGGCCTGTTGCTGTTTCTGCTCCCACTCGCGCTGTCTGGCCGTCGCCTCCCGGCTCGCTTTATCCCGTTCTTCGCCCGGATAGCGATAGCTCACCTGGAATGCGGGCTGCTGTGCCGATTTATCATCGATGACGTTCAGCTCGACGTTGTACAGGCGCTTACTGGTGACAACCAGCATATTGGTATGCCAGTCGCGGCTGTTCGGGGGGATCACAACCTGTGTTGTGTTGCCATCCTCTCCGGGCGCTCCCTGCGTGAGCGCGACCGGGCGAACGTTGACCCGGTTTGCATCCGGCGTGGCTTCCCACGCCTCATCAAAGCCGGGTTTGGCGCTTATGACCGCCTCATCGTTATCAAAGACCAGCGTTGTCATAAAGCCGGGTTTGGTGTTAACGACGGTGACGTTCTGCGGGTTATAGATAACCTGCTGAACGCGGGAGTCATAGCGGCTTGCCTGCGGTATGGCCGCACCCCATGCCGCGCCGCACATCATCAGTGCCAGTGCGGTAAACGTTAACTTTTTCATTATTCACCTCCCCGGATTTCGCGGTCGGTCTGCCAACTGGTGACGGTAAAGCCGAAGTAGTTGATCTCGCGTTCCGCATCGCTCATTTCCTTGTCAGGATCAGAATGGAACGTGAACCGGGCATCCCAATACTCGTTTCGGATGCTGTTATCAGCCAGACGGCGGATAATCTTCTTGTAGCGAACAGTGGCGACTTTATCGGGGGCTGTACCATCGGTGATCTGGTTTGAAAGGATCTCCACTTTCACGGTGTGCGCCCCGTTCTTATAAACCTTGTCCGGGGCGTTTTTTCCGGCGTAAAGCGCCAGATAGTCATCGTTTACCTGGGGAGCGTTGTAGACCTGTACCGTCTCGTAGTCGTCCTGCAAAGAGGGATAGACGTAGCGCTCACGGATTTTCACGTAATTAGCCGCCATCGCTTTCTGATAGGCTTCCTCAGCTGTGATACTGGTTTTGGATGCACGGGTTATGTGCTCCTGGCGACCGGTATGATTGTCCACAGTAACCAGCTCTACTATTGTCTCTTTAAGGGGCAGCATCACCAGAATTGCAGCGATGGCCAGAACTGCGAGCAGCAGTCCCGCACCACCCACCACGAATCCGGCTTTCGCTGCGCGTTTGTCGCGATCAATCTCCCGTTGTTCAAAGCTGCGGGACTCAGCAATTAATTTGTGTTCACTCATGACTGTCTAACTCCGCCATAATTTGAGGTGTGTTTACGGGTTCTCCCTTACCGCTAAATGCAGATGGAAGCGTGTTCTGGGCGCAGCCAGAAAGCGCGCACAGCAAAGCCAGCGCAATCAAGCGTTTCATCAAAGATTTCCTCAACTGAATTAGAAATATGAGAATATAATTATATTTTCATAGGTTGGTGTTTCGGGGGGATGGACTGGAGACGTCTGGTCTAGCTGTTGAACTTCTTAACCGCGGATTCTCTCGACTGTGCCAGCCTCCGCGCTTCGTTCCGGGCTATCATCTGCTCAATCGCGTATTTACGCGCTTTAGAAGCGTTATAGCCTAACTCACCTCCGGGCTTACCTGCATTCGCATCCTTCCAGCCCTGAATATTGTCCTGGGCGGAACGTTTGGTTTCTTTAACTGCTCCCCCGGCCAGCTTCCCGGCACCAAAAGCAGCAGCACCGATACCTACAGCGGCCAGCCCCTGCATGGATACGGTGGCACTTGCCCCGGCCAATGCAGCAGCTACTTTAGCGGAGATATACACCAGTATTGCGGCACAGATACTAGCCAAACAGACCTGTGCGCCTAGTTCCACAATATTTGACTGTGCAGCTCCGGCTTGAGATTGGGCTAATATTTTAGTCATAAAGTTTATGACTATTCTTAATGATAATGCTGAAAATAGAACGGTTAATATCGCCGCAAATATATTTTGCAACCAGTTATTAAACATCGGTCGCAAAAAACCATACATAAGGCAAAAAATAAAAATAGGCGCAGTGATGCTAAGAAGTAAGATCATTATCTCAGCGACCATCGAAACAAAAGCTGTTAAAACCATAAGAATAAATATCCCAAGCCATACATAAAATTGAGCGGTCATTCCCTCATCTTTTACATATGTGGAATTATCCATATCGTGTAATGTTTTCCCCAAAACTTTTGCCTTATCCCATAAGGTATCTAGCATTTGCCAGATATTGTCGCCTCCAGAAAAACCCTCCTTTAAACCGTTGATGGCATCGATCACGCCATCGAGATAACCACTGACGTTAGCCACAAACGACAGGATGATCGCCATCCGCATGATGTCCCACATCGTGTCTTCCATCGGCGTGGAGAGCTTCCCCGCCAGCGTCTGGTAGCCACGCCACATGATGTAGATGGTGGCTGACGCAGCGGCCAGCCCCATAACCATTGATGAATGTTCCATCATCAACCCACTGGTAGATTGAGTTATCCCACCAATTAGCTGTTTATCTATAAATTCAAATGTACCGAGTTCGGCCATAAAGAACCTCTCTAATCATGGAATTTTAGCGTTGGTGCGTTTAATTGCTGTATTTGATAATGGGCTTCATTTGCGTTTTTGCAGTTTTCAGAAGCGTCTCCGCTTTTTTGACATTTTTCATAAACAACTTTTAATTCATCAGGGTGATCACGATACCATTTCGTTGTTTTCGCTTCTTCCTTGCATCCTGAAATAATTGCTACAAGTGAAAGGGCAACGATGGCAATAATTTTATTCATAATATTTCCTTACTCATGAAATTTTAAAATTGGCGCGTTTAACTGCTGTTGATTCCACTGTTTAACGCGCTCCGCCTCAAGCACTTTTTCGCGCTTCTCTGCTGCTTTCACGCTCATTTCCCATTGGGTGGTAAGCGTGTTCAGCATGACAGATTTTAGCTGAATACTGTTTGCAAGGTCTTGAGATTCTTTCGAATCTTTGGCTAACGCTACCCTGTTGGAGAGGCTGTTGATTTCCCCCAGGGTCTGGCTTACCTGGTTCTGGATTTCGTCGGTCTGCTCAAGCTGGATAGCTTTATTGATGACCTGCTGCTTGCATACGTTGGCATAGTTCCCCGACCGTTCGGCATTGCAGGTATCGAATATTTTGTACTTCTCGTACAGCGCGTCGAACTGTCCGGAGGAACCACCGGAGAGAAGCAAATCATTCAGAGCCTGTCCCGGCTTGCGTAGTTTTTCGAGACCGGCTTTCAGGCTTTTGGCCTGGTCAACAAAGCTGGCGATATCTCGAACACCTGTGGCTGTTGCCAGTTGGTCTTTATAAGCTCGTATCTGGTCTTTGTAGTGTTGTGCAGTCTCCATCCATTGCTTGGCTTCTTTCTGCCACTGACGGACATTTTCCAGTTTGGCCGTGGCATCAAATACTAAAATACCTCCCGCTTGTGCCCGAGGGCTTGCAAGCGAACATGCGAAAATCAGCGCGTAAAAGTGAGTTTTCATCCTATATCTCCTTTGGAATCAGAGTGCTTTAGCCAGGTAGGTATCGAGCCATTCATGAGGCTGCATTCCTTCCCGGTAAATCGATTCGAATATTTCGAGGTTGGGGGCATCGCCGCTCATGACTTTGGTGTATCTGCCGATACCCGACAGGTCGAGCGTGACGCGAGCGGCAAAACGTTTGGTATCGCCGCGCCTGAACTGATTTTTCACCACAACATACTGGCGGGCTTGCGGGTCAAGCCCTTTCACCACGTCGAACACTTCCGGTTCAAACTTCATGCCGTCAACATAGTGTGCGCGGTCGGCGTTGGGGTTCGCCGCCAGAATCTGTGTCCCGCACTGCTCAATCACTGCCGGGGCGATATCATCTTTGATGATCTCTGCCGGGGATTGAGTACCGACGACCAGCATCCCGTTCAGCTTACGGATGGTTTTCAGCTTGTTATAAGCAAAGTCCTTAAACACCGGGTCGCGTAACCACTTCCAGAATTCATCCATGAAAATGACCAGGCGTCGCCCGTCAAGCAGGCTGGTAATGCGGTACAGCAGATAAAACGAGATTGGCGCACATACGCTTGCATCGTCCAGGAACTCCGTTCCGTCGATGCCGAAGTTATCGCAGTTGCTGATATCGAACGTGTCAGACTCGTTATCAAACACCCAGCCGAACTCACCGCCCTGCGCCCACTGTGACAGCCGAATGCTAAGGCCGTTTTCCTGGGCTTCTTTCGTAGCCGGCTCAGGCAAATTTTCCAGCATTCGGGTAATGCCGTAGACGCGATATTGCGGCTCGTCATTCATCACAGCATTAACCGCATCACTCAGACGGCGTTCATCGCGTGGGGAGATCGTCGAGCCGTTGCGGGTACACAGGATTTTCATCAGTTGCTTGATGAAATTGATATTGCGTTTGGTTGCTGGCAACGAGAACGGGTTCCACCCTGTAGACTCACCACTGATAACCCGATAGTAACGGCCACCCAGCGCCCGGATGTTCATCTCTGCGCCCCGGTCTTTATCGAGGTAAACGGTTGTCAGCCGTTTGGTTCTGGCATCCGGGGAGAAGCTATCCTCGCGCCCGTATTTCTGCTGCATGATCTCAAAGAACGTCATCAACATGGTTTTACCCGAACCGTTCGTACCGAGGATGCAGGTACTGGCCGGGTTCTTCTCGTTGAATTCATCCTTATCTGCCAGTGTGTTATGCAGGTTGATATAGTAGCCATCGCCTGACGGAGTGCGCAGTAAAGCCATCGCATCCCCCCAGGGGGCTTTATCGCGCTTGCCCGGATAGAAATTATGGAGTGCGGCCAGCTCCACAAAGTTCTGGCTACTCAGCTCCCCTTTACGTGGCCGCAGGTTGTAGTTGCCTGGCAGTTGCGCCATATACGCCGCTGAAAGCGATATTTCTGCCGGAACAGGCGTTATCCCGATGTTGTTCAGCGCGTTACTGATTTCGTTCGTATCAGCAACCAGGCTTTCCAGCGACGGGGAATAGACCATGATGGAAAAATGGTGCTTTCCGTAAGCGATTTTCCCCGATGTCAGCAGGTCAAGCGCCACATCCAGATCCAGCCGCTGGGAAACAGCATCGTCGTCGGCACTCATCAAAAGGCGACGGGTACGCTTAATGGCTTTCTTCGCTTCCTCGCGTGACATGCAGGTATAGGACTGCGTGATCACGTAATCGCAGGGGGCGTAAAGAAGGGAGTCCATCATCCCCGTGGCGGTCTCTTCGGAGAACTCTTTAACCTCCAGCCCCCGGAAATATTGCGTACCGCTGGCGTGGTTTATCTGCCCGGATTCAGCCGAAAAGAACAACGCCGCCGCCCCCATCACGTCATAGGCCGGGGTACGGGTGACGCGCACTTTTCGCCACTGGTGCGTTAGCAGATATTCATAGAAAGCCAGTTGCGACGAAAACACCGCGTTTCCTTCGGTAAACGTACCGAGAGGCCGCGCACCATAGCGCGACAGCGCGGTATCGAGCGTGCTTTTTATTTCCAGCATTTCCAGCAAAGCACCGTCCAGCTCCTTTAGTTTCTGGCTGTCTTTCATCCGTTTACGTTCTGCTTTTTCAAGGCTGACAAACGGGCGATAGCAGACCGTCAGGAACAGGCGGTTGCGCCGGAACAGACCGACAGAAGCGTAGTAAAGACGGCTAACTTCATCGGCATACGGGTTGCCGGAATCTTTATGAAGATTGTCGGTAAACGTATTGCGGTCGTTATGGATATAGAAAGTAACGGGCATACCTTCGAATGAGCGGATTAGCCCGTGTAACTGGTTCGTCCCGAACTGGAGCGACTCGTCAGACTCGCAGTCGAACGGCGTTCCCATCAATTCCCAGGTGCAGTACAGATCGCTCTTAGGGGAACGAACCACATGCTGATGAATGTGCGATGAGTACGGGATGTACTTCCTGATGGTGGCACACTGATTTAGTTTCATAGCGTCGAGAAACTCCTTGATATCAACATCATCATGCTCAACGGGCATAAATGTTGTTGCGCCAAATAAACGGTTTGCTACCGGCTTTCCCTTCGCTCTCAGCCATACGGCAATAAGATTAAACCGCATCGGTTCATTTCTGGTAAGGGACTTCATCACCAGAAATTGCACAGGAAGTAAGAACAGGAGAGCGACGGAAGTCCAGATAGCAACGATGATGGTTACACCCGTGACAGCCAGCAGGGGCACCATTGGCACCCCCCACAGCGCCGCCGGGCGTTTCATTGCCTTGAGCAGCTTTGCCATATATTCAGCCTCTTAGCTCATCAGCAGAGCGCCGATTTCACTGCCTCCGCCAATTAAAATGCCGCCAATGATGATGTAGCCGCACTGCGACAGGCTCTCACCTTTCCACAGGGTCTTATAGCCAATCCAGATCACGGCCACGGTGATCGTGATAGCCGCCAGACCATGCAGCCCGCTGGATACCTTCTCCATGATGGTATTTGCCCGGCTAAAACCATCAGCGAACGCCGGACTGGCAGCAAAAACGCTCATGGCCGGAGCCAGAACATAAGCAGATGCACGGCTGATTAATTCCTTTACCTTACTGAAAAGTTTCATTCTTCTTCCTCTTTCGTTGTTACATTGCGATTTCCGCGCACAACCTGCGCGGGGTAATAGACGGTGGCCGCCTTTTTCTGGCGGAGTTGAGCCGGAACGCCACGAACGATCGCCCCCGGCCACACCACGCGCGGGCGCGTCGGCGCATCCACTGGCGTAGCTTTCAGGGTGGCCGCTGGGGTTGCGATATCATCGCGGGTGCCGGGAACGGCATAGCGGGTATCCGCCGGGGAGTAGCCAATCCGCTGTACATAGCTCGTCTTTGAAAAAGCGGCTTCCTGCTGTTGCCCGGTACTGAAATTGCCGGAGTAGTAGCAGCTCAATGCCCTTTTCAGGGTGCCGCCCCGCTGGTAGCAGTCGGTGATGATTTTTTCGTAGACGGAAAGGTTGATGCAGGGATTAAACAGATCGCTGGCAGTGACGCCGTAACGACGAAAATTGGTACTCGTGATTTGCATCAGCCCGGCAGAATAGCGGCGACCTTTGGCCTCTGTCTGGCTGGCGATGCGGATAGCCTCCTCTCTGGTTTTTGGCAGGTGAGTAATAAAACCTTTGTCACCGGGTGCCCTCTCGTTCTTTGGCACAATTTCCGCGATGGCATAGGGATTAAAACCGGATTCCACCCTTGCCACATCAAGCGATGTGGACGGGTGAACGGTGGCGGCGCACTGCATGGCCACCGCCAGAAAAGCAGTGGTGGAAAGCATGGCAACCTCAGAACAGGAAAATGGCGATCAGCCAGATGATGAACAGAACGAACAGCCAGCCTGCGAACGCAAGCCAGGCATTGGTATTGTCTCGATTCATTGTGCTGTCTCCCTGTTTTAACTCACAGGAGCAGCCTGCGGCGCTGCGTCATCTTTAGGTTCGAGGAGTACCAGCTTGCCGGAAACGGAAATACCGGGCGTGATCATGATATTCAGTCCCGGCTTGCCGTTGTGGGCGAAGGCCGCACCAACTTTCGTCCAGTACGTACTTTTTTCCCCGTTCTCGCCGGGCTGGGTTTCCTGCGTGACGTACACGTTATAGGTGGGTTTTCTCATTGCATTACTCCTTCTGTTTCTCTGCGAGTAGCTGCCGGAGCAGCCCGGTACGGGCTTGCTCACCAAATTCATCCATCAGGAACTGGAGAAAGGTGCCTGGCCGGATATTTGATTCAGACAGGTAGCTGATTTCACGGGCTTGCTTTGCTAACTCCTGATAGCGCTTTTGCCCGATGTAAATAACAGTCGTGCTTGATTTGCCTGGTACGCTTTCGGCATGAGGTAAAAACTCCTATGAAAAAAGCACCGCAGCTTATGAAGCCTGCGGTGCAAGGGAGGTCAGGTTGTGGTTAGTGGTATTGGTTCTGGAGTAGCCTTGAAAAGGCTACCTGGCGTTGGAGCGCAGACCTTATCAGCGAGAGTTCTTGAATTTTTGCCAGCAAATCAGGGGCGATATTTCGGCACTCGATAGCATCTTCATCAGGATTGAGCGCCATCAGACGGGCGCATTCAATCGCTGTTATCACTGATTTGGGGACGGTGCAGGGTGTCGAACCGAAGCTGACAAAACCATGAGCGCCCGGAATGGATGTGATAGTCGATGTATGCGTTATGTTGACGTCAAAGCAGAGGAAAAGATAATTAGGAAACAACACTTTCTCTTCCTGACGTACCGCCCGGCAATCTTTACGTGGCGTTACTTTGATATAGCGGGGGCAAAACACCTCGATATCCAGTCCCCCGACTCTTCGGGTGATGCGTTCAACATCCTGATTGTTGCAGTATAAAACGTACCATTCATACATAAGATCCTCCCTAATGGGCACAAGCCCCCATTTTCCGCCGTCCTAAGTTGGCGGAACTTAGAGGGTTCTGTTGCATTAATAGCCGGAGATTGTGAAAAGTGCCGCTGCCGCATCCCGGCTGGCTGTCAGCAGAAAATCAACAGTCTGACCAGACGAGTCCACTGCACGGTACAGGTATTTCCACTGGCCTTTCACTCTGATGTAAGTCTCATCCATGCGCCAGCGACGCCCCACAGGGCGTTTATACCGGCGGAAAGCCTTATCCGGTAACGGTGTCAGTATCAGGAAAAGTTATAGTTAAATAATATTAAATAAAAAATGAGCTGTAAACAAAAAATTTGTTTGAAACAAAAAAAATTAATAATTATTAATTCTGTTGACAAATATAATTTTTTTTGTAAAAATCTGATAAATTTAATCGTGGTTAGAAACAACAAACAGATGGATACACTTGCAGAAAGAATAAAATATGTCATCTATAAGCTTGGCCTGAACCAGGCTGAGATTGCAAAGATGTCTGGAATCTCTCAGCAATCTATTAACTACATCATCAGGAAGAACCTTGCAGAATCACGCTTATCCAGCAAAATAGCAGAAGGTTTAAATATAAACCCGGAGTGGCTGATATATGGAAAAGGAGAAATTGTTTCTCCAAAAATTTATAAAATTCCAGTTATTAACGATTATCTTTCTTTACAGATATACTTAAGTGACAGAAGACTTGATGATGATGTCGTATATTTACTAACCAGCAGGTTTATTTCCGCAAAACCCTTCGCAGTAAAAACAGATAATAATAAAATATGTATCTGTAAAAATAGTTATGATAGTCCAAGAGAGCATCCCTGTGGTGATTATCTCTGTGGTGATTATCTCTATTTCAATAACAAAGAGATGCGCATAATCACAAGAAATGAACATAACGGACTTAACCGTAAATTTCTGTTCAAAATCTCTGAATGGAGAATATATGATATCAAGGTTTAAAGAATTTATCCGATATATGTCTGACAGTTACCTGACCAGGGGATCAAAACCAGGATTTATTATCGATTCTTTTGCTATGGATGACCGATTCAGGATTTATGTCATGTATCATACTAATCGTTATGATATTAACAACAATATGAGGATTGAAGATTTCTACTCCGAGTATTTTAATTATCTTAACAGGAATCAGATAAAAATATGTACCATTTTAATTAGCTATAAGAAGATATATGAACAGTTTTCAGTGCAGGAAGATTCGGCCAGAGAAATTGTCTACAGGTTAGCAAGAAAAGAGATTAAGGATTATGAGCACTGAAAGTTATCGTGAAGTAAAACTGATTGTTGTTGTCTCATTAATTACTGGCATGTCAATTGCTTCACATATCATCTGCTTTGATTTCATTTCTGCAGGTGGTTTAATCCTGATACCTTCTTCTCCGACCTATATGCTGGTCCTGGCATTACTGGATTTTCTTGCAGTCAGTTTTAACCGTAAAATAGTTTTTTGTACTATCCTGATGGAAAGTGTAATAAATGCGATTCTGCTACTGATTGTCAGGTTGTGTCTGCTTTTTCAGGATTCTTCAAAATACACACTATCCCATTACATGAATGAGTTAATAAGCGGTTACAGCAACATGTATGTTGCTAATCTGACAGGAAGTCTGACAGCTTTTCTGATTAATTTTTTTATATTTAATTTCTTCTACCGAAGAAAAGGATTCTTTGCCTCAAGTGTTATCTCATCAGTTATTCTGTTGCTTATCTATACCCCAATAACTGATTACCTCGCTTTCAGTAAATTATCATTCTCATCACTTACAGGTGTGATAGTGACTAACATTATCACTAACATCATAACTTTCATCTTCTGGTCTGCACTTATCACCATCTGGCTGAGGAAGGATAAAGAATATGCTTAATATTATTGGTCTTGGTCATATCAATGTGGTAGTTGGAAATATTGCAGAGGGGATTAATTATTATCAGACTCTTTTCCGCTGCGTTCCTCAGCAGAGTTTTCCTCACTTCAGGAATAAAGGATTTGCTCTCTCAGCAGGATTTATGGAAAACAGTGAAGAGGTTGATGTGTCCATCTGTTTCCTGCAGATACCTGGTACCAGTATTGTTCTTGAACTTATGGAGTATCATTCTCCTTCAGGGGAAAAATCAGAAAAAATAAAAAAAACTACTGATATGGGTAATGTTGGCCACATCTGTCTAAAAGTAAAAGATATTAATACTGCTTTCAGCCATATAAATTCTATTCCAGAAACGCGTTTGATATCCAGTGATAAAAATTATCGTCCGGTATTCATATCACCTGTACGTAGCGATGAATTTTATTTTTTTGACCCATTGAAGGAGTCTGATCCTGTTGAGAAAGAGACTGTATGTAATATAATAAAAAATATACGCTATTTTTATTTTGTTGATAAATATAATGTACAATGGGAGTTCGAAGAAGGACACAGTGATATAGGTGAATGATCATATCCATGATAACCCAGTTCCGGGTCAGTAAAGCAGGCCAGCCAGTGGGTAGTAGGGATATGATAAGTTTTACCCTGATAATCTGAGCGGCATCAGCTTTTCTGGAATGCTTTGATGTTTACAGATATAAAACCTGTACCCTTTGTGGTCCGCAACGAATAGGGTGGCAGCAAGGATTAGTTAATTATTTGGCAATAAGCCTAAAGGTTATATCAATTAGACTTTATATAACCACTAGGCTGCTTTCTTTGATAAGGTATGGAAGTCTGGACCTCGATTGACAGTTAGTGTTTTCTAACTGTATCAGGAGGTCTTAGTATGTTAAATGTGAAAGCCAGACAGGATATCGCCCGTAAACTCAGGGTTCTCAGTTATGCCAAAAGCTGTGGTAATGTTGCGAAAACCTGCCGTTATTTTGGGATTGCGAGGCAGACTTTTTATTCATGGAAAATGACATTTGAACGTCATGGTGAACAGGGGCTAATCAACATGCCCGGAAAATCCAAAATTACGTATACCTGCCGATATTGAAAAGCAAATCATTTATTTACGTACTACTTATCACTTTGGGCCTGAAAAAATAGCCTGGTATCTGCAACGTTTCCACGACATCAAAGTATCGCGAACGGGATGCTATTATGTTCTGGTCCGTCACGAATGTAATCGCCTGCCTCAAAACTGTCGTAAACGCTCAATGCCATCGTTTAAACGTTATCAGAAGCAGGTGCCCGGGCATCATGTTCAGGTTGATGTAAAGTTTCTGTTTTTTAAAGCAGCAGATGGCTCCAGAGTGAAACGCTTTCAGTATACCGCAATAGATGATGCGACCCGAATCAGGGCACTAAAAATATACGACCGCCATACTCAGGCAAATGCGATTGATTTTGTCAATTATGTCGTCGAAAAATTCCCGTTCCGGATAAAAACCATCAGAACCGATAATGGCCATGAGTTTCAGGCAAAATTCAACTGGCACCTTCGGGATATTGGACTGGAACACGTCTATATAAAACCAGCAACACCCAGGCTGAATGGTAAGGTTGAACGCTCTCACCGTACCGATAAACAGGAATTTTACCAATTGATTGACTACAAGGATGACGTAGATTTACGCACCAAACTCAAAGAATGGGAAGCATTTTATAATTATCATCGCCCTCATTCAGCCCATCGTGGAAAAACACCATGGGAAGTGTTAAAAATGAAACTGGAATTCTAATATGCCTGTCTCTCGAGGTTCTGAACAACACAGGAGTCAGCTTTTCGCTCAGAACAAACGCAGAACAGCAGCTACTGCTACCTGAACGGCGTTAAATATTCTCAGGGATCAGTGTTCGCTGGCCGTATCTGTGATGATAGTTCCGGCAGTGCCGCCTGGCGTCTTTACTCCCATCGCTAATAAGCAAGGCTTCCGGGCTTGCCCCGGAAGCGCTTCCTCCAGACATGGATATTGAGCTGCACAATCCATGTTTATCACAACAATCATATTGTTAAAGAGCATAAAAAAGTCGCCATGAAGGCGACTTAAACGAGCTGGAATCGTGCTTATTTTATTTTTGTAAGTGCCCTGGTGCTGTATTCAGGGTGAATTTTTGCACTATATAGGCACTATATGCAACCACTTTAATCTATCTGACAGCCACATACACTGCTTGCACCTGTAACTGTGTGGAAACGGATGTAATGGCCGAACCCTATTTAAAAAATCGCCGACGCTTCACCTCGTCCCTTGATAATCAGCTTGTCCCATTGTTTGACGCGCTAGCGGCCAAAACGCGGATACCTAAAAGCCGCCTGCTCGATGAAGCTATAGAGGATTTGCTGGTCAAACACGGCGTTCCTGGTAAAAAGGTCGATAGCCAGAATTAACTTTTGCTCACCCGCGTAACCGTCCGTTCCGATACGCCAGCGAGTCTGGCCGTCTCGCTGATAGATTTCCCCTGGTGCCGCAAAGAACGGATCAGGTCATGCTTATTCTGGTCGGGCATCCGGCCACGATAAACCCCCTTCTCTTTGGCTTTCCTTACGCCTTCCTGCTGGCGACGGCGGCGATCTGTATAGTCTTTTCGGGCGATGGCCGCGAGCATATCAAGCATCATGCTATTGATGGCCGTCAGCATACTCCGTGTAAATTCATCGCTACCGTGGGGCATTAACGCCGCGTAGCTGGTTGGCAGATCCAGACTGATAATCGCCAGGTTCTTTTCCTGCATCATTCGCTTCAGCTGCTGCCAGCCTTCATCTGTAAATTCTCCTTGGTTACCACAGTGCTTACGCGCGATCTCATAAATTCTTCTGTCTATTGCCTTCCGTGTAAGGTGTAAAATCTTCAATCCGAAAATACTTCATTATTCCCCCTATTAAATTGGCATAACCGTCAGAGCACATCGCTCTGACGACGAGTCTTAAACGCTAATTACCTGACTACCAAAAGGTATAAATTCAGGAGGAAGGTATTGATTTATGCCGTTAGTGCGGCAATAGATTCTAAATTGCCGACAATTATGCACCCCCGATTTTTGATAAATCGATTGCAGGTTGTTTTCTATCGTCCGGTGGGACAAATTAAGTTTTCTGCCAGCTTCTTTGCTACTTAATCGCTGTAGTGTAAAAAATATAATCTGGCGCTCTCGCTGACTAAACCGGTTATCTGACTGAATCAGATTAATGGTATAAGGTGACTCACCTTCAATATATTCAAGCAGCGATAAAAACAGAAAGGGCTGCGCATAAAAAAATGTCCCCTGATAAACGTTCTTTTCATCGAAGCGCGGAAAAAAATCAAACCGCAACGGTTGAGGCGGTCTTTTGTAACCAGCGGGTAACGTACTCAGCAGCGATAACGGTAATTTCTTATCGCGCATAACCTCTTCGTGTTCATGAACAACATCCAGCACCTGAGAAGATTCCACCGTCATCCCCAGAATATCCGTCATTTCGGCATTGGTATAAACCTCAGATTCAGCGTCAGTAAAGCCACAGGGGATCGTGAGACTTTGACAAAATTGCGTGATTGGGCTGTTCATGCAATACCCCCTATTTTCAGAAGGGATTCACGTTGGCGCGGCGTCAAATGACGTGAAATACGCGCAAATTTAGCGAGTATCGCGGGTCTTGCTCGACAAACACGTTGGCAAAAAATGGGATGCAGATTTTTAGGGCAAGTTTTAAGTGGGGTAGTAGCCATGATAGCAACCTCCAAGGAATAGCTGGAATCGCTACCACCAGAATTGTCACGTTCATGGGTGGTAGCCCAGACAGGGGTGACAAACCGGCTTCCTTGAATACCGGCCATCCCGAAGGATGCCCTACCTGAGCTACCATTGTTTTTCAATGGTATATCAAGGTGTTTCTGCAACACAAAAAAAGACGCTATGGCGTCTGTGTCGCCAAGGAAAGCTACGGGTTGTCACGCCCGGTTAACCATTAAGGGTTAACGTATAAATTATAGCGACTAAGCGGGAAAGCGGCAAGGATATCTTAATGGAGGTAGGGGTATTTTGAGGGTCATACTTAACCCTGTTTACATTGACTTAAAACGCCATAATTTATCAGTGCCAGCTTTTATGCCGATTCTCGGTGTGGCAATGTATTCTGGTCTGGCTGTGGTATCGTAAACACAAAAATTATGCGATTGTGTTAAATCAATCTGGTTATTATTTTTCGTGATAGTTAATTTTTTGCAGAGTTTACCCGGCCCATTTAAAGAAAAAACTGTGGGTTTATATAAATCGATTCCCCGAATTAAAACCGCCGCCGGAAATCCTTCACACTCGGTTACAATATTCAGACAATGGTATATGCCGTAAATAAGATAAACATAGGAAAACCCGGCAGCACCAAACATGACTGCTGTTCGTGGCGTACAACCTCGCGCGGCATGACAGGCCGGATCATCCTGCCCTATATAGGCTTCAACTTCGTTGATAACACCATAATAGTCAGCAAATTTTAGAACTTTTCCCAACAAATCCTTTGCCACACAAAGCGTATCACGCTTATAAAATGAGCGAGGTAAAATAGTATTACTTGACACAGATTAATCCATCAGTGCATTAATCTCAGCATCAGACAGCCCCGTGGACATTTTGACAATCGCCCGATCAACGCCGTTGGCTAAAAGCTGGCGAGCTATTTTAACTGAGGCATTTTTCTCGCCTTTTTGTTCACCAAGCTGGATACCTTCCTCACGACCTTTAAGAATGCCCTCTTGACGGCCTTTCAAGATGCCCTCTTGACGGCCTTTCAAGATGCCCTTTTCTATGCCTTGTTGCTCGCCCTCTTGCCGTAGCTGCTCTGCAATAGTCATCACTGCCTCCCGATAATCAGTCGCTTTTTCCGCAATCTGATGCAAAAATTGCTTTGCATCAGAAGTATTTCCTCGTTCTACAATATAACAGATTAATCCTCGAAATAGCTCAGGCTGCAATACCCACTGATTGAGCAAGGACGCTATCTCCTGACTTAATTCCAGCATATCGCGGGTGCGGATATGCTTCATCACCAGTTCCATCAGGGCAACGTGCCGATGCGTGACAATCTCCTCGTCGGGGATGACCGTCACGTCAACCAGCGGAAACGCCTGCGTATAGACAGACTTTGCCAGTTCTGGGTCAGCAAAACAATCCAGACAATGGGTACTGTAGGGATATGGCGAAGTGTTACCCTGATAAAACAGCATCGGGATCACCACTGGCAAGGTGTCGTTGCCCTGCTCCAGGTGCCGCTGCATGGCGGCGACAGCGTATCTTAGCAACCTGAACGCCATCAGCTTTTCCGGGCGGCTTTGATGCTCGACAATGCAATAGACGTAACTATCATGACCCGCTGTGCTCTTCATCGAATACAGCATATCCGAGCACTGGCTGCGCAGGTCTGGCTCAATAAAGCTGCCGGACTCCATCGCCAGCGTACTAAAATCACACAATTGTCGAAGTTTTTCCGGTAAATGAATGTGCAGAAAATCCCTTGCGATGGTGATATCACCAAGGAATTTTTTAAAAAAGGCGTCGTGATGGGATACTTTACTCATTTTCTGGCTCTTTTTTCTGCCAGTGAATTTTTTAACTTATAAATCTCTCGTTTGCCTTTTCCCCGTTGTTGCTCTTTCTCTTCCTGCTCCGGCGTCAGATTGCGATTATTAAAAATCACCATATCCGCTTTGGCATCGTAACGAATACTGTAATCTGGCAAGTCATTCGTTTTAGCCAGTTGCTTAATGTTATGTCTGAACATTTTTAACAATGCAGTACTCCCGGTTTTTAGGTGCAGTTTTTCAAGTGATATCGTAAACTCTCCCTGATTACCACAATGCTTACGGGCTATTTCATAAAGTCTCCGGTCTATCGCTTTGCGGATACGAAAGTAATCGGGACTAATTTTTAGCATTTTATTTTTATGCAATGCCTGATAGAGCCAGTCAGGTAAAGTTATCTCAATCATACCAATATCAATATTACCTTTCTTTTCTTCAAGAATTCTCCAGCTATCGATAAGTCCAAATCCTATTGATTCCTGTTTTTCATCAGAATATACAATGTTCGTCGTTATTCTTGTACCAGCCAACCTTTTTAAAGACTTTTCTAATTCATTATATGTTCTCCCTCCTATTTCTCTATTCGTAGTCACTAAAAAATCATAAGGTGTAAAACAAATATTTCTGCTTATCTCCTCATTATTATTTATGGCTTCCTGTAGCTTAGATATACTATAAATCCAAACGTCCTTATCAAAGATTGTCGCCATACCTGATGATGTCGGTTCTACAGTAACGGTTATATTCCCATTTTTATATTTTCTAGTCTTTGTGTCCCCTCCCTTCATAGCAAAGAAAGGATGCTCCATACTTGCCATTTCATCCCTGAAACTGGAAAGCTCAACCTCATCAGCAATAAAAAACTCCAGTTCATGTTTACGTGGGCGTAACGTTCTCAAGTTGCTTACTCTCTGATTAATTGTATGATTTACCATAGCCTCAATCCTGCCTTATCAGGGTTGCTGGTAAGAGTCAGTGCTGAGTGACCGCTCAGTGCTGACTCGCTCTTTTTGGGATTTAAAAACCCATAAAAAACCTCAAAATACTGGGATTTAAAAACCAAAATACTGGGATTTAAAAACCAAGTCAATGAGCATGATAAAAATCGCATAAGAAATATCCTTTTTATGTGGATAACACAGGTTTCAAACTGGGATTTAAAAACCAAAATACTGGGATTTAAAAACTAAATACTGGGATTTAAAAACTAAATACTGGT
>ERZ500997.79-NODE-79-length-27234-cov-6.310423_pt1 | contig 27234 bp, 22 predicted proteins | sample MGYA00248826_ERZ500997 | MGnify/ENA primary metagenome ERZ500997 (study PRJEB25958, sample SAMN03398524) | human skin metagenome | study: EMG produced TPA metagenomics assembly of the Human Skin Microbiome Metagenome (human skin metagenome) data set.
TTTCAGAATTTCGCGGCACACCAAAGTGCCGCGGCACACGGGTTGAGAATCACTGTCCTAAATGCTATTCCTATTTCATGATTTCTTTTCCCTATTCTGTAGATATAGTGGAATCGAACGATTGGATTCAAAAACAGAATGTGATTTGTTTTGAAAAATTATTATTTAAATCGTTATTTGTTAACAATTGAATAATGTCTTCGAACGTAAGACAATCGGTAACCAAATTAGTTCCATTACTTGAACGACTTTCATTGGTACGCATCAATCAAGATGCTCTTGAACGAGTAATAAGATGTGTCGAATTTTCCAAACAAATCGATCAGATCGACCCGAACAAATTGATCAATGCTAAGCCGATGATATCACCAAGTGCTGAAAATGATAATAAGTGTGTTTACATGCGTGATGATTTAGTTGAACCTACAGATCGTGTTGAAATTGTAAAAAATGCTCAAAAATTGGTTGAAGATTATTTCGTAACACCATCCAAACATAAACATTATAGTGATTTATAATTTTTTCAAAATGAAATATAATTCCCAAGTCATTTATCCCTGATTATTATACAATAAAGATTTCTTTTAATAAGTATGAAAATTTAATCAAAACCGTGTTATTTTTTTCTCATTTTGAAAATTCGGCCTTGAAAATATGGAAAAAACAAACACAGACAGTTCATATTCTAATGAATATTGAAACGGCAATCACCAAAAAAAAACTCGTTTCTAAATCATCTTTATCAGCATCTTCAAACAAATATTCATTGCTTGGTTGATGGCTTTTGTTGTTGTTGTTGATTATTAAAATTTTGTATGAAAAAAATTTCAGGGGAAATTTTTCAATCGTCATTGCCGTTTTTGTTGTTGTTGATAAAAATGATTTCCATACATCATTTGCGATATTTAATCATTTTGCCTTAACCTTTCTTCATTGATTTATTTTGTTGATTGATTTTTTCTATCTCTTCAGTACATTAATTCATTGAATTCATATGGGATAAACCCATAATTGAAAAAAAATTAAACAGCTACATTATAATCAATTTTTCATTAATTTTTTTTATATTCATTTCACATTCATATCTTTAATTTTTTTTTGCATTCAATCAATAATTCCCGATTTCCAATCATAATCAATTTCTGACTCCTACATTGGATCGATACCTATGATTTACATGTAGGGCAAATAGGTGTGGAGCATATCATCATCAAATGTTTTTATCGATTGATACGTTTAAGAAAATTTTATGTTTCAAAACAAGATAATTATCATCATCATCATCATCATCATCGTAACCTTTGGTTTGAAACAAATAAAAACTAGATCAATCCACTTGTTGTTGTTTTTTTTTTGTTCAGACAATTATCACAGCACACGCAATGATCTTATGTTTTTTTTTCCTACTATAAATTACGCTATTAAATTAAACTTTTGAAAAGGATTGTTACTTTTGTGGAATGTGAAAAGATCATTGACATAATAAAAATGCGTGGTATTAATATTTAATCAATCAAGTGTTTGAAAAGAAAATGAATCTTTATGGTCTTTTTTTTCATTTCATCAATGTTTTTTTTCTTGTTTTCATTTACCTAATTTGGTTGGATTCAACATCCTTGATATCTATCAATCTAATTTATCAAACTATGTTGTTTTTTTCAACATTATTATTCATTAATGATCAGGATATGATTTTGATGAGCGACATTTTTGTTTTTGTTTTTTATTTCTTCTGAGAAATTTTTCCAATTTTTGCAATGAAATTCCAAAAGTTCAAATCCGCCCAGCTATATAATTTATATCAGTCAAGTTTTTGTCATTGTTGTTGAAATAGTGTAATGAAAAATTATTAAGACCCTATTTCAATAATTAAACTTGACCATAATCATTTTCATTTTTTCTTTTTTTGATTTGAATGGTCAATGTGATTGAATGGAAAAAAATGGTCAATGATAATGATGGTCAATGTATTCAGAAAGTAAACTGGAAACTTTTTTGTTTGTTTGAATGCATCCGTTTGAAGTATGATCACATCATTAACCGAAAATAGCATCAATCAAAATGAATATTATGGTTATTATCTCATTTTTTTCAAATGAAAAACGAATGAGATCTAACGGTAGATTTTCTTTTTCAATACGAAGAAGATGCATCATTATTATCAATGAACATTTATAGAAGTGGTTTGTATATGTTTATCATAGTCTTTAAATCAGGCAAAGAAGAAGTAGAAAAAAAATTGAAACTTGTATTTCCAGATATACCGACACACTAACATCAAGCATCTCTTTCATTCAATTTTTTTTTGTAACTATCCATTCAAGATAGCTGAAAAAAAGATAAGCGAAAATCTTGACTTTAACAGTATAAAATGAAATAAGCAACAAGTGGTGGTTGAGTTTTCGTGAGTGAAGAACAAAAATACTTTAAAAATCCAGAAAAAAATCACAAAAAATATTCAGCTTTGAATCTGAAAACAAAACTGCCACACAAATGCCATACTACGACTACCACCATCAATATTGCCACACACACAACGCTGTCAATGTTCGATGATAATATCGAACAGACATGTTTGGTAGAAATTCTTTATTTGCTATTTCAAAGATTGAAAATCCTATTACTTTGAAGCACACTTGTTGCTCATTTCATTTGTTTAAATTCAAGCATACAGTGTCGTCGTCGATATCGGCTAATGAGATAAATTTATTTTCTGATATTTCCAGTTTTGTTTTCTTCCAAAAAGAATTTTCTCTGATTGCAAAACTCCGATTCACAAGCAAAAATCTGGAAATTCTTGATCATCCAAAATTTTTTTAAATTAATAAAAATGCCACTACCAAAATCAACGACAATATCGAGATAAGCAACAACAAAAAAATATCCGGCCAAAAATAATCGGATTTTACATTTAAATTGATTTTTATTTATCAGTTTTTTTGATAACGAAATAAATAAATCTGACAAAAATGATGCGTATCAACAAAAAAAATCATCATCCTCAATAAATGATATTAATTCGATAAAGATGTTTATTTTTGTGATTGATTTTGTGTGAACATTATCAAATGATGAATAAGAAAAATATAAAAATTATCATCCAAAAAATATAAAATAATGATCAACATTCAAACGTTAAACCAGATCGTTGAATCAATCTAATCAGCTAATTTTTTTTTCAATGAAATGCATTTGATATTCTTTGTTGTTGTTTTTTTCTCAATTAATCAATGATTATTAATATCATCCAATCGTAATCCAAAAACAAAAACAAAAAACTATTTTACGCATCAGCATCGCACCATTTTCTTTTTTAAATTAATTTATTTAATAATTATTTTATTGACATCGCAACATTCTTGCTTGATCATCATTATCATCCCTCTTTTGTAGCTGTTGTTGTTGTTTTAACTTTCAATCATTGTGCTCTATTCATATTTAATTTGGAAATTGTCATCATCATTGCAAAATAAAGCAAAATTATTTCGAAAAAAAATAAATAATAACGTCATCCACTTGTTCTCTCTCTTTTGTCCATAAACCATCTTCCATCCCATCATCGTAATAATAATAATAATAAACCAGAAAAAGGCTCATTTCCTGGTTAAATCTCTCTCTCTCTCTCTCCCGCTTTCCATGCACACACTATTCATTCATTTATTCAGTGTCTGTTTCAATGTTTGTGCATCTGATTTATTTTTTCAAAAACTTGTTATTGTTATGGATAAAAAAACAACATTCGTCCATAATAATATCATAGAACAAAATCATTTTTTTTTACTTGTTATCTTTGTGTTGGAAAATCTTCATTTTGTGAAAAGTTCATCATTTGAACACCTGTAAATTTTGATTTTGCGAATGATTCGTAATCGTGAATTTTCAAAACATTTTTTTTATCATTCTTATTTGCTATAGATAATCAATAATCGATCGATTCGAAGTCTTCATTTGTTTTTTGTTTTTTTTGATGTAGAAAATCGAATCATTCATCTTTTTTTCTTTTTTGTTTTGTTTTATTGAAAATTGAAATTTATGTTTTTTTTTGTATCGGTCATGAACAGACAGACAATCCAAAACAGGTCTCAAATCCATCAAACGTACCATGAAAAAAAACATTGACTTCTTTTTTCATATATTGACTATTGCCATCATTATCATCAACATATATGATATGTGTGATGACCATATCATTGACATTGTTCATGGCCATCCATTTTGTTTAATTGAAAAATAAATTATAATTTTCACCAATCAAATAGATTTGCAAAAAAATGAATGAACGACAAAAAGTGTGTTAAAATTCAACGAAAAAAATATTTATTTCAAACAAATAAATTCTGGCCATTCCATGGTAAGTTGAAAAATAATAATAATTTCCTATCGAAAATTTTGTCAAAATGATGATGATACAATAGTAGAAAAGAAGACACAAAGAAACATCAAATCCTTTGTAACATTACACAGGAAGAACACTGCTTTTTTTCTTGATTGAAAATTATTATTTTTGTTGTTCTGGTCTCAGTCATTCATTCATTCATCAAACATAATTTCTTTATGACAGGAATGATGTTTTCCGTTTTTTCTTTTGGATTGATTGTCAATTTTATTCTCCTTAATAATAATATTCAATTGAGATTTTATTTCTTTGATCCAGGCATTTTTTTTTGTTGTATCCCGAAAACTTTTTCATTCAAATTTGATTATGATGATTAGTTGGATTTGCATAATTCATATTTCAAGAAAAAAAATAGAGTTGAAAAAGTTCAAATCTTGCCGCCTCATTATTGAAACAAACAACAATTTGGCGTGTCTTTCTTTTCGATTCATTTTGAATATTAATGATGAATATATATCGATCACCCAAAAAAAGTTATTCATTCATCATTTTGAATATCAAGAAAATCTAATAAAACTAGACTTTTTCACTTTCTTGACTGTAATTTAATCGTAAAATGTAAAAAAATAAGAACAATTTTCATTGATTTCGGTTAATTTGTGTAAGCTTTTTCAATGTTTTTTTATTCATTCGATGCAATTGGACACTTTTTTTATTTAGAAAGATTTTATTAATCGAAACATCCTTTTTTTTGCTTAGATAATATGATTTTTTGGTTGGCTTCAAGGACTCTTTTCATTTAGTTATTTGTTGTTGTTCATTATGATTATGATGATGATGATACACCATCAAAAATCTAATCAAAAACAAAGTATACATTTTTTGCATAATTTATTTTTCCATGTACAACATAAGCCCGAAACAATGCATTTTCCTATTTTTTCTAATGATAACAAAGAATTTTTTTTTTTGATGAATGATTGCATATTGCATTCATCAACACTGAGTAAGATGCAATCTTTTTCGGCTAGATTAAATGATGTTTCGATTACATCATATAGACAACACAAAATATAGTTTTTTTCAAAAATTTTCAATGATGGAATAATAATAATCTAGGGTTACCATATACGTTTTAAGATGATTTTTTTTTTCTACTTGTAGTTGTAACCAAATCGTTTGTCAAATGTGTGATCAATCAATCATTGTTCTTTTTTTTTCCACCAACATCATCAACAGGTGTGAAGGTGTTGTTGACGTTTCGAATGATAAATGTCCGACATTATTCATTAAAAAAAACAAAGCAACTAGGTTGAATTTCGAAAAAATGAGTACAATATTTATAAATTTTGGATATTAAATTTTTTTTTTGACTTTATGATAATGATGATCGAAAAAATGATAGAAAAAGATTTATCTATCCGATTCCAATTCAATACATTTTATTCATAAATTTAGCACAGAAAAAGCAAAATGAAATTATCAAAGGCTTGGCTGTTGATGTTGATATTGTCCAGTATTTCATTGGCCAAAACAGTGTGAATTTCGCTATTTTTTTTTGTTATAAATAAAATGTATAACCTTTTTGCAACACGAAAAAAACACAAAGTTTGCAAAGTCACCATTGGCCATAGTTGCATATTTTTCTCTTTCTCACCTCAATCAAATCTAGGTTACAAATGAAGTTCTGTTTCATTTATCAAATAAATAGAAATTAACGAAACCAAACATCGAATCAAGATAAGATAGGCAAGAAAACAACAGCAAAAATGTTCCTTATTTGAGATCTATTAATTTCGATCGATCGATAATTGTTAAATCAATTGGGGCCAATTTGAATTTTTATTTTTTTTTCAATTTTGTATCCTTAAGATTCTTGAAAAATTAAGTTATTTTCCAGTTAGTTTTATCATTCCATTCACATCATTTTGTGAATTTTTTTCCATTCTTTTCTCTCAACTGTCACTTATCACATAATAAAGTTCTAAACTAATCTAATCTAATCTAATCTTGATCACATCATTCAAAAAAAAGATAAATAAATCAAATAACCATCTGTTTCAATGGATCAATATATATTCCACCTGTTATTTTTTTTCCACTTGTATCATGATAATCACAATATATATGTGGAACAAACAAAATTAGGCTAATTATGACACAATTCTTCGAAAAATATGGTTTTTTTTTGCTTTTATCTATCTATATTTCCAAAAGTCAAATGATTATCGTCATTTTTTTTCTCTTCCTTTAATTACTTGTCCTTGATGCCGGTCATACATATATACCGCATGTTTTTCTTTTCTAAAACCTGTATAATTTCGAAAGAAAAAAACAACATTATTTTTTCACCTTTATCATGAACAAAAATCACCTTGCACCTTGTTGCACACGATTGAATTGTTTGAACTAGGCGTAACGTCATTTTCTTTTTTGATTGTTTGAAAATAAAGTCGGCATAATATTTTTTTCTCTTTTTTTAATATGTAGTTTTAACTAATAAAAAAAATAATACGATCAATTCGTTTGTTTGTTTGTTATTAACATTTCATTGTTTTTTTGGGGATATAATTATTAAACTAATATACATTTTGCATGTAACAACAAAAAAAAGATTCTTTGATATTTCGTTGTTGTTGTTGTTGTTGTCGTTTATACATCATGGTTCGGAAATGTTTGTATATTGTCAATCCATAATGATAATGATCAGTTCGGTTCCCATATGATTTTTTTCAAAATAATGATGCTTTCACCTTTAATTATTTGTGTGACATTATTATTTTTATCTTAATAGACATGTAATTGTGCTTGTTTGATAATAACGGTACAGAAACAAAAAAACAAGATTGAGAAATATAAATTTTTCCCATTCTTTAACGCCAATGATACCATATATAATATTTTGTTGATGTTTTGTCCAAACATTTTTTTCCCAATGATGATGTTTTTTAGAAACATTATCATCATCAATGTACCTAATGAATTTTCCGTTACTTTTTCCAATTGTAGACGTTACAAGAAAAAATCTAGCCGTTAGATAATGTTATTTATAAAAAAAACAACAGTAAAAAAAATGAAAGGATGCATCCATCCGTGAGACTTTAACATTAAACATTAATATATAGAGATAATAAAACATTTTTTTTCAAAATACATAATGAATTAAATTTTATAAAAATTTCATTCATTATTTCGACTTGAATTTCCGTTGCTATTATATTTTGCTAATTTTTTTGTTTTGTTTTGTTTATTTTTCCAAATTTTCAAACACCCAGAATGTAAATATCATTGTTTTTGGCAATATTGCACATCAATATTGAATTGAATAAATATGGATTCGAAACAAATTTTTGTTTACAATAATAAAAAAATCAACAACCATTCATTAAAACATTATTGGATGGATAATAATGATAATGCCAAAGATCCGACAAAGACAACAATGACAATGTTCAATGTTGATAAATCATCAGTGCCAAATTCATCATCATCAACAACAAAGCATCGACAACAACAACAACAACGACAATCATTATTATTAAAATCCAGTGATATAATGGCCAAATTATCAATACAAAATAATAATAATAATCATCGTTTCACATCGATGATTAAATCACCATTTTTATTATTTACAAATCATCATTATCAATCGAAAAAGACTTCATCACCATCATCATTCAATCTGTATAATAATAAATCAAATAATGTGATGTATCCACCATTAACCATTGTGATTATAATGATTTTCATTTCAGCTATATTGATGGTTGAAAATATTCAAGGGCAACTATATAATATTAGCTGTCCAAATGTTAATCTAATACCACGTTTAACAATGCCAACAAAATCATCATCATCTTTAAATAATTTACATTTTAAAAATAGCAATTCTTCTGTTCATCACCATGATTTAATTATGTCAAATATGATGCTAACACCTGAATGTGATTGTACGGTCAAAGATGAAGGTGGTTGGGAAATTACCTGCTTTTTAAGTGGTAATGAAATGAATTCATATGATGAAGATTCTTTATCATCAACAAGTGCCATGAATGATCATAGTGATCATAATGAAAATAATCGATGGCTAGAATCTGAAGATGGCATTGAATTTGATTATGGTGGTGAGATACCGATTGCATTTATTGTTAAATATGATGTTCAACATCAAACTCTCAAGATTGAATGTGATAAAGGGGCGCCTGCATTTAAGCCTGCATTATTTCAAGGTTTTTTTTTCTAATATTCGAATCAATTTTTGTCATATATTAATATTCATCAATTAATCGTAATTATTTTTTCTTTTTAATTATTACAGGTTTTGGCATCGATCGTATCGATAATTTTGTGATTTCTAATTGTGAACTTCCACAAACATTACCATTAAGTTTTATATTGGATCGTACACAAACATCATCAACACAGAATGGTGGTTTTCATTTAACATCTACTGTTGGTTCACATAGTTTCAGTATCAATACAACTGGTCAACAACATTTTTTCGATACATTACCATCGATCAAAACATTAGTAATCAAATCACGTAAACGTGTCAGTGTTACACAATTAAACACATTATTGAGCGATCTACGAACATTGGAAGAATTACAGTTGACCGATTTTGATCTTAACGATATTGATAGCTATGCTATTGAAACATATGACAACACACATTCATCATCTGTTTTAAATGAATTTCATAACGTTAATCATCCGAAACGAATGAAACGAAAAAGCAATGATGAACATTTAATTAACCATAATGATGATGATAATAATCGGGATTCAATAATTGTCACTACTATGAGCACAAATGAAATGTCATCATCTCTGACTATACCTACTACAACAACACTAACTACCGAAGTACTACCATTAAATATAGAAACAACAGTAAATAGCAATCAAAATGGTGGAGATAATTTTTCGGATTTAACAACGGCATTACCTTTACCATTACCGCCATTAGGACGATCATTGTCGATAGAGGATCCATTCGTCGTTGATCCTGAAGATAAAATTATTAATGAAACGTTAATTACTTTGATGAATGCTGAAAATGATAGTCGAATCAATTCATCATCATCATTATCGATGAAAACCACGACCATCAAACCTATGATTCCTATAGCAACGACCATAATGTCATCCGATAATCCGAACAACATTGAACCAGATGATATGATCATAAATATGACTTCATCATCAACGACTATTGCGAATGAAAATGAATCGATCAATTTTGAAGAAGATAACATTAATGATGTAAACATTGAAAATCGACCAATTATTATGTTGGATGATAATGTTTTCAATTTTGCTCGCATACTTCCAAATCTAAAAGATCTACGGTTGAAAAGTTTTATCAAAGAATCTAGTATACCGAATGTTATGTTTCAAGTTATAAAAGGACTGGATAAACTGGAATTTCTTGAATTACGATCAAATCATTTGGAAGCAATACCGGCCAATGCATTCAAATTTGCTGGTACAGCATTGAAAAAACTTTATTTATCACATAATTCTATCAAACATATTGATCCGAATGCATTCACCAATCTATCACATTTGGAAATTTTAGATATTTCACATAATCATCTGGTTCACCTCAATGATTATACATTTAAACCGTTGAAAAATCTACAATTTTTGACAATGTATCGAAATCAATTTCAAAATCTCAGCGAATATCTATTTCAGTCGAACAAAAAACTTATTTCGTTAGATATTAGTCAGAACAATCAACTGGAACCGTTGCCCGCCCAGTTATTTAATGGATTGACAAGTTTATCGAATTTATCACTTGCACATTGTAATCTAACAGCAATCAGTATTGATCAACGACAATTTTTTCGTAATGTACCCAATTTGCTTTCACTCAATATGAAACGAAATCAATTGAAAAATCTTACATTGAATGGTTTGTTCGCATGGAATACTAAATTGTCAAAAGTTGATTTCTCATCCAATCAAATCGAACAAATTAGTGCTGATATTTTTACAATCAATTCGACCGAAATAGTTGAATTGAATTTGAATAAAAATCAACTGTCAGAATTGCCGGAAAATTTGTTTATTGAAGCGCGTAAAATACGTAAACTATCGGTATCATCGAATCGATTGCAGCAGATATCACCAATGACATTCATGGTATTACGTGAACTTGAACAGCTAGATTTAAGTCACAATCTTATCACTACAATCAATACAATTGCAGCCAATGCACTTCCATTTGGTCTTGGTGGTTATCTTCGTAAAATCGATCTGTCATATAACCAATTATTCGATTTTGATTCAGATATACGGCAAATGAATTGGAATTTTTATCTTCATATTGCCGAAATAAATTTACGAAATAATAATTTTACTGGAACATTATGGGTTCCAAATCAAATGGCTTCGCTGGAATCTCAATTTCGATTAGATGTCAGTAATAATCAATTTGATTCTGTAAATGTACAGGAAATTTTATCTACAATTCCAGTTACTGATCGTTCACAAGCTACGGTTACTAAAGAAACGCTAGTTCGATTAGACAATAATCCTCTCAATTGTGATTGTCATCTTTTTCCATTCCTTAATTATACAAAATCTGTTGGCCGTCTTTATGGGAAACATTTTGATACGATCAATAGAAAAATTATATTCATGATTGATGCGAATCCAAAAGTTACTTGTCATAGTCCGGAAAATTTGATTAATCGTCCATTGGATAATCTCAAATTGAGCGAATTAATCTGTACGATCGATGATGAACGGATTTGTCCCAAAGAATGTGATTGTAATTATAGAAGTTCAGATCGTTCTGCTATTATCGACTGTGATAATCGTAATATTTATGTCATTCCAGATGAAATAAACCTATCTAATTATCATAATATATCATTGAAAGATGCTGGTATCGCTCCATCAGTTCAAGGTGTAATATTTCAACTTCGTGAAAATCATATTGAATCAGTTGATAATATTGATACGATGATCAAATGGAACGAAAGTGATATTGATGATAAACCAATATTTGTTGAAATTTTATTGGACAAAAATAATATAAGCAAATTGTCCTGGAATCGATTGAATAACAAAACAATTGGTTCAATGGTTTTGTTGAAAAAATTATCATTGCAAAACAATAATTTAAAACAGATACCGTTATCGTTATTGGAAAATTTTGATGCGCTTGTTCAAACTAATCAAACACGTAGATCACCACGAACAATTAAACCAAGACTATTCTTGGGTAATAATCCGATTGATTGTCATAATGATCCATTACCACCGGGAAGTGATTGTTATATTCGTGAGTTTAAACAATGGCTTTCAAGTCATCCAAGTTTAATTGGCGATGTTAATATGATCAAATGTGATCGTGAAACAATTGATACAAATTCGTCAAGTTTAGTCATTGTCAATATGAGTGATGAACATCTTTGCCCTGTACTAATACCACCAACAAGCAATACAGCATTGATGGCATTATCAATTATCTGTGTAATTTTGGCATCATCATTGTTTGTCGTTTCGGTACTCTATTATAGAAACAAACAAACCATATTGGCATTTATTTACATTCATCTGAATCCGATATTCATCTGTCTTAATTTCACCGAAGACGATCTTGATGAGGAAAAAATTTACGATGCATTCGTATCATACTCAAGTTCGGATCGTGATGTAGTGATGGAATTGATTGAAAAACTTGAAAAACCACATGATATGAATGAAGTTAGTTTAATTCTTCAGAATGGATTGTCCATTCATGAAGGTAAAGTGGATCAAGTTGTACCGGAAAATGTGTTCAAAAAATCTGCAACACTTAAATCAACAAATAAATCATCGATGGATGTGGAAAATGGAACAGAAAATAATAGCTATAGACTTTGTATCCATGAACGTGATTGGCTACCTGGAAATCTTATCAGTTGGAACATTGTGAATAGTGTACAGAATTCGAAACGCACAATTTTAATACTGTCCGAAAGTTTTATTCGATCTATTTGGTTTCAAGTAGAATTTCATACCGCCTATTATCAAATGTTGGAAGATAAAATGGATCGCCTAATTGTTATAGTACGAGGTAATCTTCCACCAAAAGATGAACTGGATAAAGATCTTAATTTTTTGCTAACAACAAAAACCTATCTGGTATGGGGTGAAAAATGGTTCTGGGAAAAACTTTACTATGCAATGCCACATAAAAAAAATCGTCCAAACATGATGAAACAAGATCGAACGGAAAAGGATAAACTTACATCCGTAATGTCACCAACAAATACGATTAAATATAATGGTACATCATTGAATGGTCGATTGAATGGTTTGAATGATAATTGGTCATCATCAAAATCATCAAATCCCAAAACTGAAGCAATGAAACAATATGTTGATAAAACGATTGCAAGTCATTTTCAGCTAAATTCATATTCGCCCAATTCATCCATCATTGCTGATCATCATCATCATAATAATAAACAGGCAGCACCACAACCGCCACATGTTGTAAATGGCATTTCATCATCATCGTCATCATCATCAACACCCAATTCGAATAATATTAATAGTCGTCCGGCACCAAAAAGTCTTCGAAATTCCGGTACGTTATCAACGGCTTCACCGAATACATTGAAAGAGTTTAACAATAGCAACAACAACAGCAACAGTAATAATAATAATGGTGGAATCGATAATAAAAGTTTTATCGATGAAACTCATACATAATTGTATGTATCGAAGTTTTTAACATTGTCAAGTGTCATTTTATTCATCTGTTTTTTATTTTTGCATTTGAAATATGTAAATAGAAAAATGTTGTTTCCCTGTAAATAAAAAGATTTTTTTTCGATTTTTTCAAATAAATTAATTTTTCATTTTTTTTATTAAAAATTTAAAAAAAAAGAAAGAAAAACTATACATATGCTAAATAACAACAAAGGAAAAAATGTAACAAACACATTATGTACGTTGCATTTCAATGCTAACATTTTCGGTAACTTGTTTCTTTAATCGTTCATAATGGGCCATAAATTTTTCGGACATTTCTTCGTTATTGCAACGTTTATAAACAATCGATACTAATTTACAACTATTCATATTTCCTAAATCACAAGCTTTTGTTCCGAATTTGATGGCTTTTTCGTTATTATGTGGTAGCTTATCTTTTATACCTGATGCATACATAAAAGCAGCTGCATAACAGCTTTCACTTGATTCAAATAATTGTCCGGAAGATTCAAGATTACAGCCACGTTCTAGATAACTTAAACCTTTTTCAAAATCTGGTTCAATATATTTTAGTAATGGTTGTTCAAAACCGGCAAGAATTTTTCCAGCAAAATCACAACCAGTCGCATCGTTCAATTCACATGCTTTGGTGAAATATTTTAACGCAGCTTTGAAATCTCGATGTCTTTTTGTAAATCCTATCAGAAAAAAAATTAATCACTTATTCTTAATAATTTGATTATGTATTATTTACCTCGACCATTCAACAGATTCATTCCATAACTCGAACAACTTCGACCATAATTACGTTCATCGCAATTTTCTCTATAAACTTTGTTGGCTTTTTCATAGTCATTATCTATTTGAGATAAATAATCACCTAGTAGTTGACATCCTTGAGGATTTTTTTCTGAATAACAACTGAATCGATATTCAATTCCTAGATTTTTTAGAAATTCTTGGATTTCTTCTTTTTCCTTAATTATTTCTGCCATGGATTCATATATGAAAACTAAAAAATAATCAACATCGATCCATGGATTCACATGTGTCCAGTTTGATAGCTATTCTAACCCAATCTGAGCACTATGCAGTTAGAATAGAATCCATGTGGAAATTTTCCCAATTTATTTCAATCATCAATTTTTTATTTCGACATGGATTTATCTTGGGATTCTTTGGATATTGATTCCGAACTGAAAAAAATTATTAAAAATGAATTCAAATTCGAATCTATGACCCCAATACAAGCTGCATCAATACCGTTATTTATAACAAACAAAGATTTAATCGTTGAAGCTGTTACTGGTAGCGGAAAAACTTTGGCATTTGTTATTCCAATTTTGCAGATACTCATACGTAAATCACGAGCAGAAGCAATTAAAAAACATGATATCGGAGCTGTGGTTGTTAGCCCAACTCGAGAGTTGGCCACTCAGATTTTCAACGTATTCAAAATATTCACCGATCATTCAGATGAATTCCATTTTAAAATGATGTTGCTAATCGGTGGTAGTAATACTGATAAAGATATACGAAACTATGCTAACAATGGTGCCAACATAATTGTTTCTACACCTGGTCGACTGTTTGATCTACTTGAAAAATCCACCATTTTTTCTTCGAAAATTCGTCAATGTCTTGAAGTATTTGTTTTGGACGAAGCTGATCAATTATTGAATTTAGGTTTTGAAAAAACGTTGAACGATATAATTGACTATCTGCCAAAATTACGACGAACATCTCTATTCTCAGCAACACAAACAAAAGAAGTGAGTCAATTAATTCGAGCTGGCCTTAGAAATCCTATGAAAATCGAAATCAAAGAAAAGAATTTGAAAAAATTGAAACCGAATCAATTACATATGCCCAATAGACTAATGAATAAGTATGTCGTTTTCGAATCAGCTGAAGATAAATTACCATTTCTCATTGATTTTATTCGACAACATTCGAAAGAAAAATTTCTAGTTTTTACATCGACTTGTGCACAAGTGAATTATTTTGAACGAATTTTAAATCGTTATCTAAGTAGTAACAAAATTTTACTACTTAAATTACATCGAAAACTTAAAAATAAGAGACAAAAAATCTATGATCAATTTCGTGAAACAAATCATTCATTGTTGCTTTGTACCGATGTTGTTAGTCGTGGTGTCGATATACCTCAAGTCGATTGGGTCATACATTTCGATTTACCGTTGACCATTGAAAACTATGTTCATCGTTGTGGCCGTTCAGCTCATCAAATCAACACTTATGGTAATTCATTATTGTTTTGTCTTGGCCATGAAATGCAATTTGTTGATCATTCTAAAAGTAGAGGTATCGATGTACAACAATTCGATCAAAATGAATTGAAATTGGATTTACAATTAAAAGAATCGCTGTTCAATTGGATTCGATCCGAATTGAAACGAAATATCAATTTTTATCAAATGTCAATAGAAGCATTTGTCAGTTTTATTCGAACTTATTCATCTAAACATCTGATGGCTAAATGGTTATTTAAAAATTGTGATGTGGTTGATATTGCCAATGGTTATGGATTGTTAACGATGCCTAAAATGCCTGAATTACGTCAGGCAAAAAAATGTTCCACTCAATTTAAAGGTAGTGATGAAGATGCTAAGATTGTTGGAAAATTTAAACAAATCTTATATGATAAGAAAGTTATCAAAAACAATGATTCGGAACAAGTGTCAAAAATTGAAAGTAATACGGCTAAAAAATTCGGTTTCAAACGTAATCCAGAAATTGCCCAAACAATACGCAAAGTTCGTCGCAATAAAACGATGAAAGGACGTACGAGAAAAATTATCTTTGATGAATTAGATCTTGAAGAACTAAATTCAGATGCTAGAATGGTTAAAAAATTGAAAAAAAGCAAGATTACAAACAAAGAGTTTGATGATTATTTTGGTCTATCCAAATGATTATCATCATAATGATAATCAACAAATGTCTTTCCTGTTTTGCAAATGGTTTTTTTATATTCTATTACGATATGATTAAATAATTGATTAGAGTTCGAGAAAATCGAACGACATTTAAATCGAAGTCGATCATACGATGTACAATTGATCGATGATTTGGCCACAAGTTTTTTTTCGTAATCAGCAATTAATTCGAATTACGCTTGCGCATAAAAAAGCATGGTTGCAATGAGTGAGTTACCGAAATGCGTGGTGGCGCATATAAAAATCATTTAGAATTTGATTTCTGGCGTTATTTTCTTTCGTCGTCGTTTCATTAATTCATAATTTTTGATTTTTGATCTAAAAAAATTACAATAATACAAAATGGCAGCCGTAGTTCAAAATGTTACTGTTCCTGAAACATTGAAAATAACGGAACAAAAACCGAAATATAAAGTTGGTAAGTTTTTCAAGCTATTAATTTTAAATTGATGTTAATCGTCTTCAATTAAATTTATTTAAAGCTGACATCAAATTGGCCGATTTTGGTCGTAAAGAGATAATGTTGGCCGAATATGAAATGCCTGGTCTGATGGCATTACGTGAAAAGTATGGTCCAACAAAACCATTGAAAGGTGCTCGTATTGCTGGCTGTCTTCATATGACTATTCAGACGGCAGTTTTGATTGAAACCTTAATGGAATTAGGTGCAGATGTTCAATGGAGTAGTTGTAACATTTTTTCCACTCAAGATCATGCTGCTGCTGCAATAGCTGCTCGTGGTGTTCCGGTTTATGCCTGGAAAGGTGAAACCGAAGCTGAATATATCTGGTGTATTGAACAAACATTGATTTTTCCCGATGGAAAGCCATTGAATATGATACTCGATGATGGGGGAGATTTAACCGGTAATATAGTAATAGTTGAATTGTTATTGGACCAATTATTCATTTACATTTTTTTATTTAAAATAGCTCTTGTTCACCAAAAGTATCCCGAACTTTTGCCTGGTATTCGTGGAATTTCCGAAGAGACAACTACAGGTGTTCATAATCTATATCGTATGCTGAAAAATGGTGAACTTAAAGTTCCATCATTCAATGTTAATGATTCGGTTACAAAATCTAAATTTGATAATCTTTATGGCTGCCGAGAATCATTGGTGGATGGTATTAAACGTGCCACTGATATTATGTTAGCCGGTAAAGTTGCTGTTGTAGCTGGTTTTGGTGATGTTGGTAAAGGATCGGCAAGAAGTTTACTTGGATTTGGTTGTAAAGTGATCATCACTGAAATAGATCCGATTAATGCATTACAAGCTGCAATGGAAGGTTATGAAGTAACCTTATTGGAAGAAACCTTATCAAGAGCTTCGATTTTTGTTACAACTACTGGCTGTAAAGATATTATTCGTGGTGAACATTTTATGAATATGAAAGATAACTCTATTGTTTGTAATATTGGTCATTTTGATTGTGAAATCGATGTCAAATGGTTGGATGAAAATGCTATTGAAAAAGTCAATATCAAGCCTCAAGTCGATCGATATACATTATCAAATGGTCGACATATTATATTATTGGCTGCAGGACGTTTAGTCAATCTTGGTTGTGCAACTGGTCATCCAAGTTTTGTCATGAGTAATTCATTCACTAATCAAGTTTTGGCACAAATAGAATTGTTTAACAAAAAACATGATCTAGGAATCTATACATTGCCTAAAATTTTGGATGAAGAAGTTGCAGCTTTACATTTACCACATTTAGGTGTTAAACTTACTAAATTAACAGATGAACAGGCTAAATATTTGGGTATCAACAAAAATGGTCCATTTAAGCCGGAACATTACCGTTATTGAATTTTTGAAACAAAAATAAATGATAAACAGAATTGATTGCATGTATGCAGAACAAATTGAATAAAAATTAATACTCGAAATTGTTGATAATTTTACTTCGTTCAAATTTTATAATTTTACCCAGAACAAATAAGCTACTGCTATTAGCTAGTTTGAACCTGTTTGTGAACCATCAAAAAACAAACAAAAACAGTGATGACGATTACGATAATAAATTGATGAATAATTGAATTTATCAAATCAATCATTGCTTGTTGTTACCCCATGTAAATATTTGCAATAATTTTTTTTTTTGTTGCCCAAACTTTTTCATATGGAAAAAAAGAACTGTCCTTGATAAATAATTCAAGTAATATTTGATGATAGAAAAAAACTAGATATTACACATTCCAACATTCATTATATATTTTATTGCAGGGTGATTTATCGGGCGCCATTGCTGTTGCCATGTGTTTGCATTATATTATCGATTTTTTCTAGCACGATGTGAACACGAGTGTTTCTACACTTATGGTAAGTTAGTTCCCTCGAGGGCAATGTGTATGTGTGTAAATTTATAGTTTGGGTTGGCGCCACATATAAAATACAATTTTTTTTGTTTGATTATCAATATTAGAATTGGTTGTTACTGACTTTACGCTTGGACATCATTCAAGAAATTGATTTCAAGTGAATTCGAAGTGATGCCTGAATGTACAAATGATCGATTAATTTCGTTCGTTACGAATGAACACGTACTTGTTACGGGTGGTGCCGGTTACATTGGATCATCATTGGTTCCACAACTTTTACAACATGGTTATATGGTGACCGTTTTCGATCAATTTTATTATGGCATTTCTTCACTGCTTTCGGTCATTGCAGATCCAAATCTAAGAATTATTAAAGGAAACATATGTAACACAAATGAATTACGTACAGTATTGACCGATGAAATCACCACTGTTATTCATTTGGCTGCAATTGTTGGTTATCCTGCTTGTGATGAGAATCCAGAATTGGCCATCGAGGTAAATGAAACAGGAACAGCTAATATCGTTGAATTGATACGACCAAATCAAAAGTTAATTTTTGCATCAACCGGATCTTGTTATGGTGCTATCAAAGGATTATGTACAGAAGAAACACCCATCTCTCCGTTAACTTTGTATGGTAAAACAAAATCCAAATCGGAAGAAATGATCTTATCCAAAGGTGGTGTTTGTTTACGATTGGCCACATTGTTTGGCGTTTCACAACGAATGCGTTTAGATTTGCTCATCAATAATATCACACAAATTTTATTGAATGAACGTGAAATCGATTTGTATGAAGCAGATTTTCGTCGCACATTTCTTCATGTTCGTGATGCTGCACATGCATTTTGTTTTACAATATCACATTATGCAAAAATGAAGGAACAAATATTCAATGTTGGCGATGAATCGATGAATATGACGAAAAAAATGGCTGCACAAAAAATCATCGAGCAGATGCCATTTCCATGTTCGATTCGTGTTTCCGTAACCGGCCAGGATAAAGATAAAAGAGATTATGAAGTTTCTTATGAGAAAATCAAACGACTTGGTTTTCGTTCGACCATTTCGATTGAAAAAGGTGTAGAAGAATTGCTTAAAACTTTACCACAAATGTCATTATCAGAAATCAAATTATCTAAAAATATTTCATAAATTATAAAATGTTATTTCTTACAAAAAATCTGTAGCGTAATGCCATCTAGTTGTGGCACTGAAACAAGTTTGTGCATGCTTTCATGTTTAGATGTTTGTTGTCCGAATTTCTATCTCTTTATGATTAAAAATAAAAACATTGATTCTATTTTGTCTTAATAAAAATAAATAAAATTTTTCTCCATGACTTCGATTCATACACCTAGTCCAAAATCACCGGAAAATGAAAAAAGTAAACGTTATGATCGTCAGATACGGTAAATTTATTTTTATTGATTTTTTGTCGTAAAAATTTTTCATGGATGTCATTTTCAGATTGTGGGGCGAAAATGGACAACAAGCTTTGGAAACATCACATGTTTGTTTGATAAATGCTAATGTTGTTGGAACTGAAGTATTAAAGAATCTTGTATTGCCCGGAATTCGTGCATTTACAATTATCGATGATCAAACCGTTAGCGAAGATGATGCCGATAGTAATTTTTTCCTTTCGGTAGAAGGATCGATTGGACAATCAAGAGCCAAAGTTGCAGCAACATTTCTTCTTGAAATGAATGAAGATGTTAAGAAAGGAGATTATTTACATGAAAATTTCGAAACATTATTAGATAAAGATGTTAGCTATTTTACCAATTTCAGTTTAGTCATTGCATGTGGCATCCGAGATGAACGATCATTGAATAGATTAAGCCAGGAAATGTGGTCATTGAACATACCATTGTTAGTGGTCAAATCTATCGGTTTTCTGGGCTACATTCGTCTTCAAGTACAAGAACATTGTGTTCTTGAACCACATCCCGATAATACACTTGAAGATCTTCGATTAACTGAACTATTTCCAGAGCTTAGTTCCTATTTTCATTCTTTTCCAGCATTTGAAGATTCAACCAGACAAGAATTGAGTCGGGTACCTTCTTTAGTGATTATCTACAAAAACCTTCTCCAATGGCGTGTGAAATATCAGAAAAATATGAATGAAATTCCAAGAAATCACCGTGAAAAATCTGCTTTGATATCCATGATCAAAGATGAAATGTTTAATTTGCAAGAAAGTAATTCTTGTCAATCATTTACTGATGAATCTGGTGGTGCACGAATGGAATTGGAAAACTTTGAAGAAGCCTATAAATTAGTCAATAAAATATTTTATGATTCTCCTAAAATACCGAAAAATCTACAAACTCTTTTGGACGAAGCAAAACAACTAGATATGACAATGTTGAAACAAAAATCATCAAATTTAAATTTCTGGATCATGATGAAAGCCCTAAATGAATTCATTGACCGTTATGATTGTTTGCCACTAAAAGGCAGTATACCAGATATGAATTCTGGTTCTGAACATTATGTTCGTTTACAGAAATTATATAAAACCAAAGCTAGAGAAGATGCACAATGTTTAGCAAAAATCATTCAAGATACATTAAAATGTTCGACTGTACCCGATTCGGATATTCAATTGTTTTGTAAAAATGTTCGATATTTACGCATCATACGAACCAGTCCAATATATCAGGAATTGCAAAGTAAAGCAATGCGTAATCTGGTAACATTGCGGTTACAAAATGATGAAGAAGAATCCGATTCCGATGAATTACGTTTCTACATTCTTATGCGTCTGATCGATCGTTTCTATTCGAAACATCGAAGATTTCCCGGTCAAAACATTGATGAAGTTGATATTTCCGAATTGAAGGTATTGTGTTGTACATTGTAAAATATTAATATTTGCTAATTTTTATCAACATTTATTATATTAGCGAGAATTTAAAGAATTTTGTCTTGAAGCTGGTTGTAGTATTGTGATCAAAGATGATCTCGTTCATGAAATGTAAGTATTTTCCTACTATGATTGATTTATCGATATTATAATTCACTTCAATTTAAAGTTGTCGATATGGTGGATGTGAATTACATTCAATCAGCGCATTTATCGGTGGTTGTGCCGCACAAGAAGCGATCAAAATAATTACCTGTCAATATATTCCTATCGATAATACTTTTGTCTATAATGGTCTATCAAGTACAACATCAACTTACCAACTTTAATTTTTTTAAAAATTCATTTTTTAAAATGTTATTTTCAATAAACTTTTCTTTATAAAGTAATAAATTGTACATTTTTATTGTAAAATATTTCATTTTTTCAAATGAAATTGCTAAATTCAAGCCATAATATCCTGTGCTTTATTCTCCAAAATCCGCGAGAAATCATTAATATCTTTGATCCATTTATCCAAACGATCACGCATCCCTCTAATTTGATCTTTATTCAATACTCGTGGTTGTACCCAACTGATGGTGACTTTTTGTTCAACTTCATCAATGTGACCTTTTATTAAACCTTTGGATAATGCTTTCATTACCATTAGTTCGACATCATTCTTTAGACAATCAGTTGAGGTGGCTATTTTCTCGAATGTTAATACAGCATTTGGCGATGCAAAAGCCATCTCCATTAAACATAAAAGGCAAATCTTTTTACGCATATCGGCTTCATGTACAACAAGATCTGGTTGAGTTTGCCATTTTGGTTTCAATTCGTTGAATTTCGCCATATTTCCAAAATTGAACGCGAACAATAATTCTCGCATGTATTCATGCTCGGGTTTTAATTTTTTGAGAATCGGATGAAGCAATAGTTCACCGAAATTAAAGATATCTTGACCAAGTATAGCAGCCAATGACAAGGTAAAAGCACGTTGAGCTAAAACTTCATCGCTTTCTTGAATTTCAATACCAGCTGTACTACAACAACCAAGATATCGAAGTGCATTACGATAATATTCGGCGTGATCGCCAATTTTTTGATAATAATCCGATGCTAATTGAAAGAAACGTGCATGTACAGTTGTGATACCATATTCATTGTCGATCTTTTGATCAATACTCTCAATTATTTCTTTGGCACCCTTGAAATCATTAACTTCCAATTTGATTTGGCCGCTCAATATTCCGCACAAAATAACAGCCAAAGAGTCATTTTTGACTTTTTCTATTAAAAAAAATTGCATTTGAAAAAGAATGAAATTTCAATGATAAAATCTCACCTTTTATTTTGTCGATAAATTGTAACTTTTCTTCATGATTCGAAATCTCCTTCACAACAAACACAGTAATCTCAACCAAAGATAAACTTTTGATTCGAGTTTCAAAATCCGAAATGAAATTATCATAAATTTCGACCAAATTTCTTGGCTGTTCTTTATGAATAAATTCCAACAATTTGATTGTCAATTGATGCCAAAGTTTTTTATTATACAATTCATCAAATGTCACCCAATAAGATGCATAAGATGATTGTTGCTGTTTGGCAAGAAAATTTGAAACTTTTTGAGACATTTTTTCGAATGGGTAAAAAATATTTTGAAACAATGAATGATTTTTCTTGTCACAATTAAAATTATAATTCGAACTGCTGTGTCACGCAGATTTTTTTCTCCAATCCCATCAACATTCATAAATGGTGTTACGCACAAGTTTAAAATTTTTTATTCATTATAAATTAAGTTTTTCGATCTCGAAATCTAAATTTACTTTTTAGTTTTTTACCAATCTCATTTGAATCATTATTATTTTCATTCAATGATTTATGTGATCGTAATCTTTTCATTGAAAATAATCTAGATTTGACTCGTGGTGTAATGGATTTTGTTTCTACATTTTCCAAAAGTTCATCCTTTGATAATGGATTCACATTATCGTCTAAAGATTCTTCCGGTAATGACAATTGATGTTGTATTGGTGAATATTTAGGTGTTAAACATTCAGAATCTACAGACGATGTTCGTGAACTGTCCGAAATTGACATTGGTTTTTTGTTATGATCATTGGAAATTTTTATTTCTTTCAAAATATCCTGAACATTCGTAAATGGATATTCGAATTGCCTTGATTTTTGTAATCGTTCCAAATAATTATAGTAATCATATTCTTTTCCTTTGATTATAATCGATTTTCGTATCGTTTTTTTTCGTATGACTGTTCCGATTTCATCTAATCCATATTCTTGATCTGTTCGAAGTAAACATAATGGATATTGCATACCAGGTATAAATTTCGGTCCTATTTCATTGGATTCTTGTTGAAGATATTCCGTTTCTTCGATCATAGCATAATATGGTGATCCAACAATATGTTGTCCTTGCCAAATGATACTTATTTGATGTTCACCGGCATAAAGTGGTATATAAGTGATTAGAATATGATCGTCCATTAATTCAAAAAAGAATGGTATTTTTAAATTCATTCGGTTGTATTTGATTTTCATTGCTGCTTTCATCGTTAGATTTTGTGTCATTTCATCACGATAAAAACTTGACCGAACTACATTTTGTAATCGTTTACTATTATCAATTTCGATTTTTTCGGAACAAAATGATCCGATCGGACCTAATATTTCGATGATAAACGAAAATTCACGCGGATAGGATGCATAATAGATGCTAAATCGTGTCCGACGACTACGAACACCTAATGTTATGCCCATACCTTTAATTTTATAATCATTTAAAAATTGATCATGTGATTCAAGATATTTGATTTTGGAAATTATTTGATTTATCCATTGTTTCGAATGACGTGTACGAATAGGATCTGATTTTAGTAACATTGATTCTGTATGTACTTTTTTCATTTGAGATAATAGATGTATTATTTTAGCTTCGTTATAGCATTCATATATTTCTTTAACATTTAAATCCTGTATAAATGATGAAATCAATAAAAAACTATACGTTTCACGTGATGTAATAAATGTACCGTTTGTATGTTCAGATTATTTCGGATAAGGTAAAATGCCAATTTGAGATTATTGACATAATTATTGGGATTAAGGAGATCGAAACGAGGACAAGATCCAGGTCTGATTGTTTCACAAAGTGCGCATAAACGTATTCCATCACGCCAATCGTCATTGAAATTATTCGGCTTAAACGATGGTGATGATAATTGTTTTTGTAGCCATTCCATTAATCCATTTTGTCGACTTTGTCTGATCAATGAATCTTGTGATGTGATAGGTATTGTTTTTTATTCGAAAAAAAATCTTATCTTTTTTATAAAACTTACAAGTTCTCAATTTGAAAACTAAAATATTCAATGCAGAATTTATGTACAATTCATTCAATCTATGGATGATTCGCTTAACGAAATGTTTTATTGATGATTGAATAGCTGAAAATATCATTCGAATTAGATACATTAAACTAAGTTGAATTTCTTGAATCAATTCCGATGAATCGATTTGTTTGGCATAATAATGTCCATTCATTTGTCGACGATCCATGAATGAATTATTTGATGAACTCATCTTGAATTATTATTGTAATAAAAAAATATTGGTCATGTCAATCATTTCATTTTTTTAAAAATAAACATAGTAATACGAAATTTTTCGTAGATATTGGCCATATGCGTGAGAGCTTATCAATCAAAAATCAATCATAATCATATATCGAGTTAAAAATATTTCTATGGATTACTATCGAAACAAAAAAAACATTTGTCTATTATCAATTCGTCGATATCTTTTTTTTTGTTGATCGAATAAAAATTTCGAATACTTTTTTTTTAATTTGGGAATAATCAACGTCCTCTATGGACAGTAATTCGAATGTTATTTTTTTCATACACATGTGAGCAATTTGTTGATTGAAACAAACATCGGCCCAATTAATTTATTAATCTCAGAAAAGTTTGGTTAATGATAATTTAAAATGGGTGATCAAGAATTAGATGCTATTCGAGCTAGACGTTTACAAGAATTGCAAATGCAATATCAAGGTAAATCACCGGGATCGGGAATGGGTGGTCAAGGAAATATGAATATGGTAAATTAACTAATTAATATTTTTTGTTGAAAAAAATTGAATTTCAATCAATGTCAATATAGCAAGAACAACAACGTGCCGCACAAGAACGACAAGAACGTGAGGAAGATGTACGAAATACAATTTTAACACAGATTTTGTCACAAGAAGCTAGGGCAAGACGTAAGTGAACAGTGATTTACAAAAATGAAAAATTTCAATCTCAATTTTTCTTTCGGTCTTTAAAGTGAGTACCATAGCATTGGCTAAACCAGAGCGCGCTAAAATGCTTGAAAATATTCTCATTACTAACGCACAACGTGGTGCTATTCGTGAAAAGGTAATATAAATTTTTTAGAAAATAAATAATTTAATTTTCAATTGAACAACCATAACAACAGCTTTCAGAAGAACAGTTAATAAATTTTCTGGAACAAGTAAATGAACAGACATCCAAAAAGAAAACTGTCGTTAAAGTAAGTGTAAATGGTTTTTTTGATTTCTGTCTTATAATTTATAATTTTTTTCCCCAAATCTATAGTATGATCGAAGGAAGACTGCTATCGATGATCTTGATGATGAGGATGATGACATTGATTAGAATTCATAAGATTTACTTGGAAATCTTAATATCATTTGGATCATCAAACAAACCCACTCAAATCTACAAAAACGATATCTTAACATCGTTTTTGAAGTTTTCAAGATTCTTCATTTGTTTTTCTTTTTTGATTCGGTTGATTGATTTCTCTGTATGTATTCAAATGAAATATTTTAAAATAAACTTAAATGCTGAAAAAAAAACTTTCGAATGAAAAGATTTCCCTGATTATTATTCACAAAATATTTTCGGGAACAACAACAATCATAAACATTCGAATATCAACAGACGAATGGTTATTTTTAGTAACTATATATGAATATTTTTTTTGTTTGTCGCGTCATCATCGTCATTATCATCATCATCATCGATACTCAATCCAAATTGATTCATATGGAATTTTTGTTTTGTGAAAATTACTTCCTTGAAAACCTTAACCTATCATTATTATAATCACCAGATGCTTAAATACCATTAAATCAAACAAATATAGCCTTCGATTGATGATGACGATCATCATCATCAACATCATTGGAAAAAAATGAATCAAACTTTCATATGTTTACGTGAACAAAAAAGTTCAACATCATGGTCGTTGTTGTTGTCGTGTGTATAAAATTATCATCGAATTTTCATTTTTTTTGACGTCATCCAAAAAAAAAAAATTCAATGAAAAACAGAGAAAATCATTTTAAGTTTTCCTTTCAATCACCACGACCACACTGGTTTTCTGTTTATCAAACACAATAATTTGTTGAATGAAAACTTTATGTGTTTATCATTCATTCATTCATTCATTCATTTCAATAAAGACCTTCATCATGATGATGATGTGTGAAAAAAATTGGTTAATTTCGAAATTCATCGACCCGCGATCGTCGTTGTTGGCCTTTTTGACATGCGTACGTCATCAATATTATCATGACAAAGGAAAATAATGTATTGAATTCCTTTTTACCGATATTTTTGTTCACCTTGGAATGAAAAAAAATGAAAATGTTGTATGTATTTTCAGGTCTACTGTATATTGTTGTAGGCGAATTCAAAAAAAAGAGAGGAAAATTTTCCGATATTTATGATAATTATATACAATTTTGTACATTTTTATTTCATTTTGGTACAAACATTTAATATCATCGATATCTAATTCATAATGGAATTCATTATTGATAATCAGTCAATCAATCAATCAAAAAAAAAGGAAATTAATCCGTTTTGATTGTCGATTACACAACTATGATTTTCTTGTTGTTGTTGTTGTTGTTGATCCACTTGATGATATCCAATTTAGTTATTTCATTTTGCTGATACCGATGAAAT
>ERZ500997.80-NODE-80-length-27167-cov-5.445780_pt1 | contig 27167 bp, 25 predicted proteins | sample MGYA00248826_ERZ500997 | MGnify/ENA primary metagenome ERZ500997 (study PRJEB25958, sample SAMN03398524) | human skin metagenome | study: EMG produced TPA metagenomics assembly of the Human Skin Microbiome Metagenome (human skin metagenome) data set.
CCTGATTCAGAAATTTCTAATAGTGATGAACCTAAATCCCCGGTGACTAAAGAAGGTGTTTGTGATATGCTTGTTAAATATCATCTATTCTCATGGGATATATGATGAATCATCATTATCATACACAAACATAGACAGATTTTGTTATAAGCAAAAATGAATGAATGATTGATTGATTGATTTAATAAAAACAATGTTTATCAATATATATAAAGACTTGATGCAATTATATTGTTTTCCTTTATAAATTCTTAGTACATTTTATTATGATTATATTTTCAATGAGGTTATGTTGTTGTTGTTTAATTTAGGTCATAGATCGATATGGAGGAGGTTTTGGTTTTGGATTCGTATTAGTCAATGCAAGTCGAGTACAACTTAGACAGAACAACAAAACTAGAATTAACGGTAATAATGAAACGACAAGAAACCATGACATATTTGATGCAATCTGATGACAATGTTGATCCAATTCGTTGATTTGATAATCAGCTTGACAATGACAATGACCACTGCTCGAATCACAGATCATATGATCGTCCCAATCGCGACATTCATCATCTTGTTTACAAAGGAATGGTTCACAACGAAGTGAATCAATATTCATTCGATGATTCACAATACAATGACAATGTCCATTTAGACACATAGAATCTAACAGCAAAGGTTGACAATCACGTTCAACTTGGCATTCAATTTGTTGCGATATCGATCTATTATTGATCGTTGCACCGGATGACCATGTCACAAAGGTAAGGTCAATTTGGACAAGAAAAATTATGATTTGTTTGATGGACAACATTTTTTTGGTATGTAAGACACATTTAAGATAGAAGCGAATTTATATATAGTTCTTTATATATGGAATATCACATTAGGATATACAATCAGATCAATCGCTTTGCAGATTAGTTATATCAATGTCAAGGTACTTGAAAAGAGCACTTATTTAGTGGCGCCAACAATTATTTTCATCTAGCGGCTAGAATCAAAGTCAGTAAAGAAAATACTTGAGTGGATGTTGGGCGGGTAATGTTATTGCAAACCTAATCAATGATTGCCGATGGAGTAATCAATCAATCGGATCTGATTGATTTGACCAATCAACTAATCAATCAATAAATCAATCGAACAAACAATTAACACTAATTTTTTTTGTCAAACTAATATAATGATGGCCTTCCGCTTCAATATTCTCATTGTCAAGTACAAATCCGATTCACGAGAACATGGTATCATTCCACTAGATGTCATCTCTGTTTTTTTTGTATTGTTCACACTAAGTTGAATGAACCAAAACCGAAAAAAAATTCGGGATCATATTGATAGTGTGGTAGTACCAGTGGTGTGTCGGAGGTGAACTAAAACCATTACAACACATCACATTGCAAAATAAGTGGACAAAAAAAACGGAGCAGCGCATAATGTGATGAACCAAAAATATGTGTTTGTGGGCGAGTCCAGGATTCTGATCAAGGCGCGGGTGGCTTGTTCGGTAATATACTACATTCGATAATCGACAATCGTGAATGGCCAGCAAACTCATTTAACAACGATTAAAAATTATAACCACAAAAAGATGGTTCTATTCGAACCATTTAATGGATGGCATTTTCACATCCAAATATTCAATACTTTATGGTTTTTGATAATAATTACTGACAAATGTTTACTGTGTAATTCAATTGTTACCGAATCCAGAATGGCAACTGAATCTTCCGACATAACGGCTGTAGTGATTACGTATTGTCCATTGATCGAACTAATTGATTACAATTACGAAGCTAATGTAAATCTAACACGTTCTCGTAACTATTATGAATGTCCAGGTAGCCAAGGTTCTATGTACACTCGATGTTGTGAATATAATCGTTGTTGTTTGCCATCCATTTATACTCGATTTGATCAAAAGTAAGTATATACTTCTGCTAAAGGGGTAAAAACAGATTCTGATTTCTGCAAATCAATTACAGTGCTTATTACTATGCCGCGTTGATCAGTTTGTTGGGCTTCGGATTCCTAATTTTTATTATATGTTTTTGCTGTACATTGCGACGATGTTTGCCAGGCAATGGAAACAAACATGATATACATCTAAGAGGTAATTTTTTCTCGTTTTTTTTTGGTTCTGATCTTATCCTTATCTTTATTCTTATTCATTTATTTCATTAATTATTACTGTATAGAGAACAAATTATTCGAAATGTCTCAACATCAACAACCCCTCAACCACCATAATATGGTTGGTCACACATCATCACAGCAAACATTTCAAGGTGGACAAGAAAATAAATCCAACAATCATCATCAGCGAATAGTTGATGAAGAATGGCTACCAGTCATGAATCAGGTAGATGATTCACCCGTTGCACATTATTACAGTAATCCGAATCCAAATACCGTATACGATGATCATCATTATGGCGGTAATGGTAGTGCGAACGGTAGTTTACCGATGCCATCAATTCTAATTAATCCATTAGCAAATCATCAACAACAAAATTGGCAGGCACATTTTGTATTCGATGGTATGGTCTGAATCTACTGATTTTTCTCATATCCGATTTCTTACATCAAACGCAACGAATGATCAAACTAAAACTACAGGAAACTTTTGTACAGCTTATCTTTTCGCTCTTTACTCAATTCAGTATTTTTTGTGTGCGTTTTTTTTGATCTATGATTTAATAAATGTGTTCACTATGAATGAACACTTTTTATTTATTCATTTTTATATCATCTGTTTTGGGCATAATTTAAAAATTATTTCACTGTGAAAAAGGAACAACATTTTTATTGGTGTAACTGTTTGTTTTTGATGTAATTTTTGTGTATTATAAAAACCCAGATATAGTGATGTTGACCAGGGCAGTAAGATGTTGTTGGCATTTCCTTTTGTAACATATGAAGTCAGTTTATCGTGTGTTACATTATGATAGTGTTGTGGTGGTGGTTGTGGGTGATATTCACTGTTGATAACTATCGCTGTCTTTTGTTTGATTGATTTGTCTGGGTATACTGTTGGATCGTGTTTTTTTTATAAGATGGATGTACAGTAAGTAAGCAGCATTTACATATGTCGAGTGTTGCCAAAATTAATACCGCTAGCATTGGCACCTTTGTTTGTACCGTATTGTAGATTGATAACACCTTCACCAGCACGCAATTGTTCTTCAGTAAAGTGTCGTTTGTTTTCATCGGCTGGTTTCGGTCCCAAAAACGGACCTGGCCATTCAGGATGCAAATAGCACTGGTATTAAAAAAAAGTATAAAAATAAAATAAAAATGAATTGGCTTATCATCAAACAATCGATTATATTAATACATACAGTTCGACCCAATGCCATGATACATTGAGTTACTTGCGGTATGTTTCGTCGTTCGTACAAATCAACTGTTTGAAAGCAATCAATATCCGGTACGCCATATTCTTTGATTGCCTTTTGGAACTTGTTGATGTTTTCCATCATTTTGAATTGTCCACCTGAAGTGTTAATTTTTGGGATGGCACCTGGTTTCAATTTGTTCATCAATCTATTCAAGGATGATTGATCAATCATATCGGTCAGAAATATACCTAAACAAAAACCTACCTGCATAAAATAGTTCCATCACGAAGAACTTCTTCGAATGGGCCCGATGGTAATCGTTCACCAAGAACGGCTTCAATCCATCCCAATACTTCGGCTTCAAGTTGAGGATCACGTTTACCAGCAATCTATATGTATGAATATAACCAAGACAAACGAACATGAGACCATAATCATACACTGACAATGATAATTGAATGGGCACTCCCCACCAATACATTTGTACACTGTTGTTGATGATGATGTGCAATCCATATAATACTTTAAAAAAAGAAGTCACAAGCGATTCGAGTTATTTTTGGGAATCGAGCCAACTGCCAAAAATCGAGTCGTAGTCGATTCGGGGATGAATTGCTCCGCTCAAATCGAATCGACTTGGCATCGTTGGCATTCTATTTTCTCGTATTTTTTTTTTGTTGCACATTTAAAAAGGACCAACCAAAGCCAAAACCGACTAATTAATCGTTGAAAGCTTCATGCTTGATGCCTAGCTAGGTCAATTTAGATTCTAGTCTACTAATGATAATAATAATATTGCTTCCAGTTCCGGAAATTCCGTAATCAATTCAAATCGAGACATGCCCGACATGGCTTGTTCAATTTGAATGGATCTGGAATCCGAACCTGAAAATGCTAGCTAAAAAAAATTGTTTAAAATTGATGGCTAAGATCAAGTTGCGAAACTTTCAATCAATCAGTGGCGTGACCCAGTGGTACATTGTGTTCATTCGAATTTTTCATATGTGAAGGCTGAACTTACTTTGTTGGCAACTTGGGCACTAAGACCATATGAAGGACCACGTGAGGCCATTATTATTTAGTTGATTTGGATTTAAGAATTGATTTAATTAAATTAAATTCACGAACGAATATGAATGTCGGATTGTAGGACTTGATGCTGGCACGATATGATCGTTTGTGAATCTGGGCGCAATTTTCGCCGCCTGTTTTATAGTCAGCCAGACCGTAAAGTCGAGGCCTGTACCCGTTTATTATTGATGATAGCCGGGTGTGTGTGCGGTGCCTCGCCTACTAATAGTAAAGTAAAACTTAACAGTAAATATTGCATCCGATTAACGCCATCCATCCACCTATCGGCCATGATGGTATAATGGTGGCAGTGTCGGCCAATGACGCCATCATTTAAGTTTCTTTTTTTCTCGATTCTGCAAGCAAGAAAATATGACTTAATTCTTAATTCGGCTGCCAACTTCTATTTATCCATCCCCATACATCCATCCACACATTCATCTATCTATATCATAGTATGATGATGGTTGATGATTATTACCACCACAAAGAAGTGCTTTGGCAAGCAAGCAATGATTGGTTCCTAAACTTGTCATCCTATCCAATCAAAATCCGCAATTGAAAAAAAATAAAAACTGAATATTCTGTATGAATGTGCATGTACGCCCAATCCAGTTACATTTTTAGAATGCGGGTGCCATTGCGCCATTCTTGTCGTTGTCGTGCTACGGTGATAAATTGATTATTAGCCAGCCAAAGCCAAATGAGCAACAATAAATAACTCAACACAAGAAACACAAACACTGAACTGCAAAACTGAACTGAACAAACGGACTATGATGGTGGTGTGGTGAAAGCAGCCAACAACAAAAAAAAAATTCGACATTCCAAACGTCATGCCAGATTATTACTAGAAATGGATGAAATTGCCACCAACGCACCAAACGTATACAGTGTCTGGCCAAAAACCAACCAGCCAGTTAATTACACTGCATTCCATAACGCAATCATCATATCACATACACCTCACAAAACATCGACCGAACACTCCCTGTGAAAGAATTCAACGGGTGACATATGATTGCAATAGCGATTTGGTGATAGCCAGCCAAATGAATTGCTCTACCTTATGACATAAAATTACATTCTTACTAATGATTAAACCATTCAACAGATTCGATTTGTTTTCACTTAATGACAAGTCCAAGTAATTATTTGAACGCGAATAGTTTGTGATACGCAAAAAGGAATAAAACCAAATGAAAAATTCAAATTAATCATTGATAAATTTGTATCTCGATTTTAACATTGATTCGATTTTGATTATTCTCATCATCAAGGAAGTACTTCAAGGTCGAAAACATTTGGACATTCATTTATATTGTATTGTATTGCATTCCTGTACATTGATTGTTTTCGACTTGTTATGATTGACAGGCCATGGTAGTAGGAAAAAAATGAAATGATGATACCATTGTTGATCGATCAACTTCTGACAGTTATCATGCATCATGACAACGGTGATGAATGCTGTGAATCCAGTCAATGCCAGTCGAATTTTGGTTTAGTTCGCCAAAAAAAATTGTCCATTTTTAATTATAAGTTTTTCAACAATATAAACTGTTTGGTTTAGTTTGGTTGGGTTGCTCAATGTTGTGATGATCGACAGTTCGGTTCGGGTGGTGATCATCATCATCATCATCATAAAAAGATGTCTAAAAATAGTGTCGCCAATTTTTATTTTTCATTCATAACGTTTCAAACGACAACGACAACAGCTGCTTGTTGCATTGATATCAGAAATAACTAATTTGCTCGGTTCGTGCAAATATTTGACTTTTAAAGGAATTTGCTGTTGGTTGGTTGGTTGGCACGAACGGAATGTTCCTTCATCATGATGATGATGATGACGGTAATCACTGAATGGTGTAATCATTATTATCATCATTCAAGCTTCATCAATCATGATTGTTGCATTTTTTGTTGACATCATCATCATCATCATCATCATCGCTGATCAACTAGGAAATTTTTGGTATAATCTCCATCTCGAATGATATTCCAAATTTATCATTAAATGTTTCAAATCTTTTGGACATTCAAAGAATTACAATATGTTAGATTACTGTAACCGAAACATATCACGGCTCCATCTGTTGATTATAAAACTAGATATGTTATTCTTCCTTTGCTTTTTTTTTGAAAATTAAGATTGGCCAAGAAAGATTCGGCTCAATCGATTAGTGATTATTTTAAATGATGATGATCAGGTAGCTGTAAATTATCTAAATCAATCGATTAATGGATCGATTTTAATTATGCTCATAATTTTTTCGCAAAAAAAAAATCTGGAAAACTAAACTGATATGAATGGCCATTAATCACGAAATCCAATTGCTGCCAAATTGGCTGATTGATTGGTCGGTATGTCTTAAGTTTGATTTCAGACCAAGTTGTGAATGTCAAACAAAACAGTTATCAGTGAGATGGAGAATACAGACAGTGTGGAATCTTATGAATCAATTATTAACCCGTATCAAGATCAAGAGGTGATAAGGCATAGAAAATTTGTTTCACACATAGGTATTGCGTTTATTGATCTTAAATTTGTTGAAAAAAAATTTATGTATCCACCACGAACCATTTTGCGTAAGATTAATGGTCAATTAAATTATGGTACATTGAACGGTATATTTGGACCACGAAATTGTGGCAAAACAGCACTTCTCAAATGTTTATCTGGTCGTAATAATCGTGGATTAGATGCTGGAACTATGTTGTTCTTTAATCCGGATGTTTCAATTAAGGTATTCTTTCTGGAAAACGCAATTTACAACAACATTTTGGTGAGTATGACCGTCAAAGAGGTGCTTGATTATGCTTTCCTATTCCGTCATCCATGGGCCAGCCGTGAACAACGGTATTCAATCGTAAAAGAAGTGCTAACAAATTTACAGCTACAAGAATTGGCCGATATTCGAATTACCGAATGTACGGCCGAAGAACGTGTCAAAACACAAGTAGCAATGGGTCTATCATCGTTAGACAAACCAAACATGCTTTTTATGGAAGAACCATTAACTCATTTGGACAATGTTAGCGTCGAAAATGTACGTAAAAAACTACCAACTAACGATCTTATGACTATAAATGATTTGATTTTTGAAAAATCTTTTCAGTTTGTCAATCTTATGAAACAAATGAGTCGTGTTTATAGTATTTCTGTAAATCTATCGATCGGTCATATGGTCGATTCGGATGTACTTTCCGTATTCGACAAACTTTATGTACTTAGCCGTGGTGGTCTTTGTATCTACGAAGGAAGCGTCGAACATATGTCACTTTTTCTACGAGAATCCGGTGTCATTATTCAATCGAGCATACAAACACCCATTGAACGACTGATTAAAATCGCATCCAAACCGAATGAACTTACAGTACGAGTGGCTAATCGTGTTTTCTCTACTCGTCATGACATACTTCATTCGGCCAAAAAATATGGTGTTCTGTTGGAATTTGGAATTCAACCACATTTGTTGCCGATTAGTTTGATCAACATATGGCATTTATTTCGACGAAGTCTTGTGCACAAGTATCGTTATTATTGGAAATCTATTCTGTTTGAATATTGGGCATTGATCGCTGCTATTGTGTTGTTGGTTCTTCTGTTTGATAAAGGAATTGGCGAACCCGATTCTTGTTATGATCCTATTGATACATCTGGCAATCTTGGCGGCATTAATCATGACCGAATGATTGGTAAAAATATCAGCAAAAATCGAAAACTTGCCGCCAAGAAACCGGAATCAATCTTATATGGACGATTGATTCTACTGGATAGATCATCAATCTCGAATACTACTCTAGATAAATTTCTACGAAACGAGAAAGTAATTACCATTCATGGTCAACATCTGATCGAACAAAATCTTAAGTTTCTATTTTTGACAACAGTTTTGATGACCCTTTCACATTTTTTAGTCTCAGTATTTGCATTGAATGAAGAAATAATTGTTGCTTGTAATGAGCATCGTAATGGTAAGTTTGTAAACTATAAATCAAAATTTTATGTTCGGTTATGACTTAATTCAAACGGTTTTGATTTGTATCATTTTAAGGTCTTATCAATATCAATTCGTTTATTTTAGCCCAAACAGTTGCCTATATGGTTATGCCTACTATAAACACTTTAACATGTTCTGCATTAGCATACTATCTACAATATCCAAACATCGATTATGGACAACCATTTCATCAGGATCAATGGCGTTTTTGGCTATACTTTCTATCACAATTTGCGGGCGTAGCTTGTGCCCAAAATCTTGGTCTAGTGATATCGGCTATATCAGTATCGAATGCACGATTGGCCAATGTGATTACATTCATAGCGGCCATTGTATTAATTACATTTGCTGGCTATTTAATTCCGGTCCAAAATTACGATAATACTTGGCTACGATCATTGACTGAGATTTCGTTTGTAAAGCAAAGCTATCAACTCACTCTAGTAACCTGGTATGGTTTGGGACGTTGTGGCGTAGCCAATCAAACACGTTCGTTTGTATTGGAACAAATGAATTTAGCGGGAGAACAATTCGATGGTTATGAACGTAATTTGTTAATCATATCGATTCATTTTACATTGTTCTTTTTTTTATTTTGGTTGATTGTTACACAATCGGTTAGCTTTACCGTTAAAGCTAGCCACATTAATCAACAACAAACAATCGATTCAGATCATGATTCAAACGAAGATGATCCAAATCAAATGATTGAATGGGATGAAGAAAAATTCCAAAAGATCCTGTGATCCTTTCTCTTTAACTGATGATACTATAAATTAAATGAACGTAGATTAGTTGTTATTTTCTAAATTAGTAAAGTTGTATTGTTTTATTTTGATTTGATTGATTTGAATTCAAATAAAATCCTAATGATATTATTAGCTAATATTAAAGTTTTTCACAACCTGTCTAATGCGCTATGTAAATGAATGAAGCTAATATAAAGATATGGATGCGGCATGATTCAAGCCAATCTATCCAGTCTATATAGTGCCCTTGAGTTCTAGATTTTTTTTTTTGTTGACTGTGACTCGCATCTTGCAATATGATTGGAATTGCAAATTGAGCATCCTCTCAAACTAAGAATTCTGGTATTGCCCAGTGGTTGTTTCTCCTCTTGACAGCAGCAGCAGTTTTGATTGTCGTTATGGAGAGATTCTTTCTTTTTTTTTCTTTTTGATTCGAGCAATATCAAAGCATCATAATCGTCCTCCACACACATACACACACACAGGCAATGCATTAGTAAAAAAGACCAGAATTAGATTACAGAAAAATTTCATAGAATTTCAATGATCTCTGAGTGTGATTTTAGTGAATCTAATGAATCGTTGATTTCCGTTATCAATTGTTGTTGTCGGTTGTTGTTTGAATTGCAAGCATGAACCTGAGCTTTGTGGATCGACAAAATCAGTGAGAGAGAGAGAGAAAGAAAGAGATAGAGACAGCTTAGTCCGGTGAATCACAACGAATTAGCGATTAGACAATTTGGATCGATCAATCGATCGATCGATTGATTGATCAATTGATCCACATTTATTCAATTAGACACCTGTCTATCTCTCAACCTTAAATTAAATCGATATCGGTGAATTTATCCAATTGCTCAAATTATTTATCATTATTATTAGTGTGGAAGTAGTTTGATTTTGTTTGTTTTTATTTGGTGCCAAACACACAGAGTGACTATCATCATCATCATCATCATGCCATCCAGTTTTCCTAAGCACCATTGTCTGCATCGTTTTATTACATTTTTGTCTGCCGTAAGTTTGTTTTGTTTGTTAGCATCAAAAAGATGATTACTAATAATGATAATGTGAAAAAAAATTTAGTTTCTTGTTGCAGGATCATTTATGTTATTGTTAAACAAACAAAAAGAATGTAATTTTGTGCCAATTGCTGACGAGCTTTGGTCATCGATGGTATCAAATCAAAGTCTACAAGTCGATTATATCGAACAATATTATGATGATGTTCAAATCTATCATATTTCATTAGTATCGATAGATGTTATTATTTTTTTGGTCGCATTCATCAATATTGCTCCATCGCAAGAGGATCTTCGTTTTGGCTTCCATTTGCTGGTGAGTGTTTCCAAACAAAAAATATTTTCGATAAGAGTGATATCTAATGTTTGTCAATAATGATTGTTTGGTTTTCTATTTAGCTCATCATTACATTAAGTGGCTTGACCATATTGGCCTGCTACAGCTCGTATGTTGTTTTCTACAAGCCTTGCCATTTGGAACCACCGCCTGGTATCGTACGTACCGAAGACAAACAAGTATATTTGCAAAGTAGCAAAACAAATGCCGGAAAAAATGCACCAATCAATGCTTATGTTGAAAATGATTTGCATATCTTGGCCGTTGCTGGTCTCGATGCTCTTGCCTGTTTAATGTTTCTTATTTCGACTATGGTTCTTTGTGGCGATGCACGTGAAGAAGCGATTCAAGATGAATATGTGGCTCGAGTAAGAGCCAGCATATACTAAAAAAACACACTTTATTACACACACATCTTTCTCGTAACAAACACAATTTCAAAAAAATACAATGATTGCGATCGTTGCGGAACGAACGCATTCAACATCCAACACACACAATCACTCAATAAACAAGTCTATCATTCACACACACACGATTAAGATTTAGATCGGTGTACAAATCACACAAACACTTAAACAAAACAATTATATATTTGGTTGGCAAATGCGCCCTTGTTGTTATAATAGTTTGGTTGTTGTTGTTGATGATGCCTGAAGCGGTGTGATGATTAAATTCATTAATTTCAAATGTTATTCACAGTGTCTTCCTGTTGTGTGTGTGCGTTTGTCTGTTTCCATACAAGTCAACCACCAAGGTGGTGATAGAATAGAATGCATTAATCGATTGATAAGCCAATGGACAAAAAAAGTGTCAAATATCGAATCGGAAATCAATTTCGGATTAAACGATCTACTTGTTTGGACAAGAATATTTTTCGACCTGACAATGTTCGCATTATCGGACAGGCTAACAATCAGGTTATAATTTGTTTACTCATTGAACAACGATTATTGCTTACGTTTGATCAACATGCTGTGCATGAACGAATCCGGTATGAACAATTACTAAATGCATCATTTCATCAAGGTTTTTTGAGTGGTCAGGTAATAAAGCCTCCTTTTGAAATCCAAATGCCTCAACAACTTTGTCAACAAATTACGGATGAAATATTGGACAAATTTCATCGACAACTAAACACACGAATGACAGTACGACTAACCGATTCAACGATCATTGTAAGCAATGTGCCTACCTGTTTTGGTCACAATTTTCATCATCCTGGATTATTTCAAGATTTTCTAATCGATGCGATTCGATATTTCGATAGTGAACAACAACCTAGCAACGCTCAAAGTTCACCAGGTCGTATGACACCATTCTTGGTCGAACAGGTTCGAACCCGATCATGTCGTGGAGCTATTCGATTCAACGAACAGATAAGTCGATATGAATGCGAAGAAATGATCCAAGCATTGACCGCATGTCGATCAAGTTTTCGATGTGCTCATGGTCGTGTACTAGTCAAACCATTATTATACATTGGCCAGGCACAGGAAACGGAACAACGGAATCGTCTAATGAATGAAGCATGGCAACGAAATTTCAAATTGGCGGTTGTTACCGTTGTCGAACCAAAAAAACAATCAAATAAAAGATAATTTATTTAATAAATGAATATATGTTTATTTAGTATAACGAAATTAAATATAAACATTAAATATAAAGAAAAATGATATGCCATTGTGTTCGTTATTATTATGGCGATAGTTATGGACAGATCACTTTGAGTATGTAGTCAGTCAATAGAGCCGGTACAGTCGGACTGTCTTCGTTTAACGCCTTAAGTACTAAAAGAAATAATAAATAACAATTAATAATATCAATCATTGTGATTGTGTAACTTACGTTTAATCAAAATATCTAACGTTGCCGAATCGATAGGAATCATCGAGCTGGTATATGGTATAACTGTTGTCAGATAGACGGGATTCGATTTTGATGAATGCGATGGCAGAATTGATTGCTTGATGCTAGTGCCTAATGATGATAGATCGGCCACTGCTGGCAACCAGCTTGAACGCACATTGGTCAATCCGTTTCGGGAATTGTAACGACCGGTAGCGGTCGTCGTCGTCGTCCGTATCGAATCATTCGAATTGCGACGAATTATACGTCCATTTTGAGTAGTGGTCATTCTTTTACTGTGATTATGATGATGATGATGGCCAGTAGCCTTTCTGTCTGCTGAAGAAGTCATATGATGACGACGTTTGTTCTGAACGCTCAAAAGCAACGATATAAACTGATTCTTTTGTTCTTTTTCGTATTCAAGTTCGTCACGTAAGGCCAATTCTTGGATAAGAACTTCAGAACGGATTTGAATGATTTGTTCTAATTCCATATATAGCTCATTCAATTGAACGATTGTCAATTGATTTAGTTTATCTACAAGTTCGAGTTGTTGTTCGCCAATGGACGAGGTTTGATCATACACAGATGGACTATCATGGTCTTTGTCAGCGGTGGTGGTAGTCGTTAGAACCGGGTTTGCCAATGTCACTTGATCGAGTATATCACTATTCAGGTCAGCTGGTAACGAATGATATTCTTGGTCAGCATCACAATATTCAAACGTTTCGAGGTTCACGTCATAATCATCAGATGACAAGCGATTGGATTTCCAGTTTTTTAATGCTACGTCTAACAGTGTAGCTGCATCAAGCGACAACAAAGGATCTGTCTTATTTAGTTGTAGTTGTCTGGATGAGCCAGAATATCGTTGGCTGGGTGTCGATTGGTTAGACGCATACAAGGATTCGATTTCTTTGATCACTTGATCGGCATCAATTTCTAGAGCGGTTGAATCTTGTTGTTGCGATGAACGATTACTTTCTGATGATGAATGCTGGTCGACACTACCAAACGAACTGATAATTAATGAATGCATGTCCAAATCGTTTGCAATGTCTTCTTCTTCACCGACAGTATTTCGCTTTCGGGTGTTAGCCGGCAAATCATTATCTGTGCTGACATTGTGACTGTTTCGATTGGTCGTTTCACCCAATTTCAGTGATTGTAGATATAGCTTGAATGTATAACTTTGGCGAAAATTCAATGCTTCTTTGTTACGAAATTTTTCAGTAAGATGTAGCCAGATGCTGTCCGGACAAAAAAAATGTGACCATTAGTGGTAATGAAAATAATAATAAGAGGATAAATAATACTTACGGACAATTGTTGATGATGTCTTCTTGTGATGGGATTGTTGTCATGAAATCGAAAGGTGATGAACAGGACTTGTCGGCAAATATGTCGACTAATTGCTGTTGGAATTGTTGACGAAAAGCTTGAAATTCGAACCATGGCAATTCGAAAACATTGCCCATCATATATACTGGTTCATCATCATTCGTTTTTGTTTGTCGTTCGAAAGCTACACAAGTTTGAAAATCACCAAAATCCCCATCACCGTCATCATCATTTGAGATTTGATGGTAATGATGTTCCATCCTGATTAATCAATGGTTCAACCATTCGATTTAAGCATCGGAAAGATGAGTATGTGTGTATGAATTGAAGATTATGCTACTGTATTGAATTAGGCCATCGCCATATTTTTCGTTGATGATTGACGATAAAATTACACAATTGTGAATTATGATTACGCCGATGTGGCCAATTTGTCGCACACAAACCTTAATATTAATACGTTGGTGAGCAGCGAACCAGTTGTCTTCAATATCGAACAATTACCCTATTGGAAAACGTTGTGTATGAATGGAACGTTTGGCGCTCCTTTGTTAATTTGGCTTTTTTCTGTTATTTCACTGTCAGCTTAGAAATCAACGTGTTGTGTGTTAGAGTGAAATAGAAAAAACCATAACTTCGATTGTCTTTTCTTTGAAAATTTCTATTTGCATCTAATCCGTAAAAATGTCAAGTCGAGACGGTAAGTTTATTGTGAATGTTTTTTTTCAAAAAAATTTATCATTGAAATTGTGATGATTATAATAAAAGGTGGTAAAAAGAAACCGCTCAAACAACCAAAAAAGGAGCAAAAAGAGATGGACGATTCGGATGTTGAATTTCGTAAGAAACAGCAAGAAGAACAACGTAAACTTAAAGAGTTGAAAGAAAAAGCAGCACAAAAAGGTCCGCTCACTGGTGGTGGTATCAAAAAGTCAGGCAAAAAATAATTTTCATTCTTATCACATTTATTTGTAATAACCCGTTTTGAATAAAGATTCATTTTGCATTGTATATATGTTGAGTTATTTTTGTCATTTCGCTATAATTGTATTTATATGCGCGACTTTGTTTTGTTTGTTTTTTTTTTGAGTTTATTTTCGTAAGGCGTTTTTTGTATGGATTTTTCGAGAATCTGTTTTAGCTGTTTTTTTTTGTAGTGATAAATTGTTTTATTTTTATGATAAAAGGTTAGGCTATAGCTATTGTTTCTGTCAGACTGTTCTGTTTTTTTTTCTTTTTGGTTGTGGATTGTGAAAAATCGTGAAATGTAGAAATGGCATCGAAAGAAAAAAACATTTGTATCGAAAAGATATTTTGTTATGAGACGAAAAATGTAAGTTCCTGGGCATTTGTTTTCGTCGTTCCTTTTTTGATATTGATAATCATAATAATTGTATTACTATTTATTGATTAGTTTTTCTATGTAATTGGATCGAGTAGTTGCAAAAACAAACATCGAATTCTCAAATTGGATCGCCGAAACAAATTACATCTGGAAATAGAATGCCTAGATAATGTTATGAATACGAATGAAATGATGAACTATCTACGTGAACAAGGTTTCGATTCCAACAAAAGAATCGAGCCAACTGTTGCGTTCGGTATTGCAGGTTTTGTTCGCTTTCTCGAAGGTTACTACATGATCCTGATTATAAAACGTCGTTGCATCGCTATGATTGGAATGCATTGTATATACAAAATCGAGGATACTCTGATGATTTATGTGCCTAACGAAGAGAAAACTGCCGCCGACGAACAACGATATCTTCGAATATTCAATAATGTTGATCTCAAAAGCAATTTCTATTTCAGCTATAGCTACGATCTATCCAACTCACTACAGGTTTGATCCTTTGGCTCATTTGGTTTCATTTAATTTTATCACCAATGAACCGGTTTGTCTACTGCAGTATAATCTATGTCCTCAGATTCCAAATGCTATCAACAATGTTCGCTGGGGTTTTGGTTCCGGACAAACCGTTTGGGATGTGAGCGACAAATCGACGACGACGACGATGATGAATGGCCAGCCAACAGACGATGGATCCATCTATATCAAACCCAATATGAAATTTGTTTGGAATGAATATTTGTTGACACCTATGCAGACTGTACACAATGATTTTTACCTTTACGTATGTCATGGATTCGTCGGACAAGCAATGCTTCCGATTGATGGTCGCAATCTGATTATCACAATAATTGCCCGTCGATCGAAAAAGTATGCTGGAACCAGATTTCTGAAAAGGGGTGCTAATTGTGATGGCTTCCCAGCTAACGAGGTTGAAACTGAACAGATCGTACACGATGGTAACATATCCTCTTTTCGGTATGGTCTTTTTTCATCGTTCGTACAGTTACGTGGTTCTGTCCCCGTTTATTGGTCTCAAAACAGCGCTAAAATGACTCCCAAACCTTCTATCAATATTGACATCAACGATCCGTTATTTGAGGCAGCTGGAAAACATTTTAACAATCTGCTTTATAATTATGGTTCGCCCGTTATTGTGCTCAATCTTGTCAAACGAAAAGAAAAACGGGCCCAGGAAAGCATCTTATTCAATCAGTTTGAAAGTTCAATCGAATATCTGAACCAATTTTTGCCTAAACTACATCATATCATGCTAGTTGGCTATGATATGGCCAAATCAAAGAAACAGGACGATAATGTTATCAGCTGCTTGACCAACATTGCACAGTATACATTGCGCAAAACTGGCTTCTTTATGAACCGGTTGATAGCGGCAAGCAGTCGACCTTCTCAATCTGTAGTGCAGACTGGCATTGTACGAGTCAATTGCGTCGATTGTCTGGATCGTACCAACACAGCTCAATGTGTCATCGGTATGGTCGCATTGGGTCATCAGCTTTATTCGATGGGTGTGCTCTACAAACCGGAAATCGATCCAGATACCGACATGGTAAGGCTGTTAGAAGAATTGTACGAGGATCATGGTGATACACTGGCTTTGCAATATGGAGGTTCACAGCTTGTTCATCGAATCAAAACCTACAGAAAAGGCCCTCCAATTACCTCTCAGTCGAAAGACATCATGCAATCGCTATCTCGTTACTATAGCAATGCATTTGGTGATTGGGACAAGCAAACTGCCATTAATCTTTTCTTGGGCGTCTACGACACGAATCGCCGAGATTTACCTTTCATTTGGAATCTAAACAGCGATTACGAATTGCATCACAATTTTTTAGGGTCTGATTTTAATGATCGCAACGCAATCAATCGTTCCATAATAGCTTCATTAACTTCCACCTCGATGTCGCAGCAACGTATTCGTTTTACTAAGTGGTGGTCCGATCAGGTGGCTTTGAGTTTGCCTCGAGCAGCAAAAGAGCTGTTCAAGTATACCAAAGAAGGCATGTCTCAACGAGATTTGCAGTTTGTCAAACAGATCGATGCTTATGACTGGTTTTTTGATGTACATAGACTACAAGAGAATACGGTATTTGTTGAAATGTTTTTGTTCAACATGAAAAAGTCTAAATACTATGGCCATTACAAACGTAAGCTTACTTCATATCGTAATCAGAATCGACATTCACTGGTCGGCATTCCGATCATAATGCGTTCAACTGCTGACGAATCCGAATCGGATGATGAGTCTGATGACGAACGTGACAAAATAATCATTCGTTTTGAAAACGATTTGCATTCGATTTCACTGGATCAAGTGGAAGAGGCAAACCATAGCAGCACCCGTGTCAATTCTGGCCACGATGGCCATTCGACTGTCATTAAACTTGAAACAAACGCTAGCTATCTAAGTAGACAGTTACAAAACAATCGAATTTCATACGAACGTATCCTTTGCCGAGTAAGACAACCGGCTACCGGTCATTGCAATCCTTCGGCTACACACAATAATGCCATTTGCTATATGAATTATCTTCAATGTGCACCAAAGTTTGAACTTCTTTTGCAGAAAAACAGTCATCATTTGGTTGATCGACAGACTAATTCGAATGGATATCAAACTGCAGATTTGTTGTGCCAATTCCATAGTAATGGTGGCTGCCATGGTATCCACGATAACAACTCAATGCGGCAACAATATAGTCGCTTTTGTAGATTCCAATGTTAAAATTACTCGTACTAAATTTGTTTAATGTAATAAAATAACATTGTTTTTTTTATTGATATCAAATTGAGCGATTACTAGTGATTGATTAGCTAGGTGATTGCCAAGCCAACCATGCTATAATGATTAAGATTAGTTAGACATTCACTACTGAGTCATTCCGTGGGTAAGACGCAATAATCCAAAAAGCTATTCATTGTTGTAAGGATTTCAACATAAGTTTATACACTATGGAAAACGAATCAACGGCTAAAGAAAATGCTGATGAACAACAAATGCAATCTTCAACACCGGAAAATTTCCCACAGCTTCGTGGTCAGTCGAACGTGGCAGAAAATGCTCCCGATTTAGAGTTACCAGCCGTAACTGAAACAGTAACCGTACAACCTAAAACATTCGATATTGTTTCAACGGATAAACATAAAGTGGGACTTACACGCTTCGTGGTATTTTTATTCCTCTTTTTCTATGCGGTTTGTTGTTCAATTTGTGAAATTGATATGAGCTCAAAATTGTTTTTAATTATTGGCATCTGATTTTTTTAGTTCTTTGCTGTACTGTTAATGGCAAACAATTCTAGGCTTAATCACAAAGATCGTCTACTTAGCCAGATTGTTGGTCTTAGCATTGAGGAACGGACCATGCAACTTATTTATGACTTACAAATTTTATTCATGCTTTTAGCAGCAGCTTTAGGTGTGTATGCATTATGGCACAAAAGTTATCGACTTTTTATAACGGTAAGCGATGATGATACAACAAAACAAACCATCTTGATTCTCAACTTTTCATTCTTTCAGTTTTCGTTATTTTCATTCATCACTATTATTTTGACGTTTATATCACTAACGTTGTCGATCAAATGTTATAATCAAATGGGCATTAGTATCGACAAACGAGGCAATATGATCTATTTAATAAACAAAAATATTCAATCCTACGATTGGTTCGACATTACTAACAGCTCAACGGTTTTCATCAACAAATTACAATTCGAATATCGATGTTGTGGTGGTCAGCAAGGCTATCGAGACTGGGAAGTACTTCGACCAAAAACAATTGATTATGGTGTATTCCCTGTCAGTTGTTGTAAACCTCGATTTGGCCCAGAATTTCAGTTAGAATGGTGTAGTTATGAATTGGTCGAAAAAATGGTAAGAACGAACGTAATCATTGATAATCATCATTTTATTGCTCTGATTTTTTTTTGAATTATTGTTCTACAAATAGCCTGATTGTCCAACGGCATTCACTCGACATTTGATCGATATTCAGAACATTTTTCATACGATGAACCTGTTGATATTGGAATCATTGCTATTACAGCTATTATCTATTTCGACATTTTTGTTTCTTATATTCTATAGTAAAAAACTCTATTATTAATAAAGTTTTCTCTTTTTTTTTGTTGTAAAAAAAATTCATCATTCACACTTTTTTTCATCATTCATATATAATGTTGACCTGATGATTGATCGATTGTTGTGAATCGAATCAATTGTGGTCGTTTAGGTCATTATAGTCATTGTTATGAAGAGTGATTGCCATTGCTTATCTTATCTCCTCATCTCTCATTGACCAATCCAATTATCCAATCATCATCAATTTGAACAATGCAAATAATCATTCAATAGATCGATCAGGCTTCACAATGGTTGGTCTCTTGTCCAATCCAAATAATAATTGCGTTTATACCATTTGGTGACATGTAGTTGGAGCCATCATCATCATCTTAGGTCAAATGGTTCCTCAATTTCCGGATCATAGTCTGTTTCATTAATAATTATCAATTGTTTGACTCATCATAATTCACTGACAATTGTTACATGGGTCAACAAGACTGGGATATCCTGCAAGACTTTCAAAACGATCCATTCATTCATTCATTCATACTGTGTATTAGTTGGGTGGCCAATGTGATTGAACATCTAATTTGAATAAATCTGGAGACTTAAGTTCTTTTTGGGATGATAATTTAGTATTGCTTTGGCGATGCTAAATTAGGACAATCATATTACCATACATGCTTGTTTACTTGCTTGCTTGTTGTTGTTGTTGGCCAACGGACAACCATGACCAAACGTCGTTAGTTTTGTTATATATGGGACGATCATTGCCGACATGTGATCGTTGTCGATTGAGCTGAGCTATTAGGGAACTTAGCTCTTCACATATTTGTTCGACGATCCGTATATCGCACATACATATTTCAAAAGACCAGCCAAAAAACCATTTCTCTCACCCGTTCAATCAAAAAAAAAAAAGATATTCATGTGAATGAATGGAGTAATCGGTTTGTTGTTAATTTCGTTATTGGTTAATATGAGTGGGCCGAATGAATGAAAAAGAGAGTAAGAGAAAAATGAATTGGCGCCGATATATCCAACAAGTTTGGATGGTCCAATGATGAACATTCGAACAAACATTCACTATTTGAATCGCGTTGCAAGCTGGTCAACGCTGGATTTTATTTCTATTTTGATCAGTCATTTGCCCAAGTGAATAGTGATTGCCCTACCTAATGATGATGGAATGCATAATGTTTAAGTATTGTGCCTGCCAAGAACCAATCAAATAATAAAAAAACATAAAATTTTTTCAGAGTGATTTCAAATTTGACTTACAAACTGCCTCATTGTGAATATAACAACTAGTGTCAACAAATATTTCCGTGTCATTCTTTTTTTCTTCTTCTAGATCTTTTTGAACGTAGCTTTTGCCATCGCGATAGCTATGGCCATCGCACGCTCTGTTTTGCCAGTTATTCCGTTGCTTATGCTTATGCGGCGCCACGATTATGGCCATCTACCTTCAGCATCCCATATTATACAAACTGCAGCTTCATCGTCACCGCTCATGATGAATCAACGTGATCATTGGGATCGTGAATATGATTATATTATTGTAGGAGGTGGTTCTGCCGGTTCGGTACTGGCCAACCGATTATCCGAAGATGCTTATGTTAAAGTTTTGTTACTCGAAGCTGGTGGCAGCGAAAACATAATTTCGGATATTCCGTTAGCATACCAAAGTTTGCAACAAACACCTATGGACTGGAAATATGTAACCGAACCACAACAGGCAGCATGTTTTGGACTTAATTCCAGGGTAGGTTATTATACAACAACGAAATTTTTTTTACTAAAAGAAGACAGGCATTTATTCGAATTTTTGTTGGTTTACTTCCTGTATTGTTCCTGTATAATTTTGTCAACAAACGTTTTTTTAAATGTCTTGTCATTGACCAATGTCAACAATGATACCAGGATAATCTCCATTGGATTATTTTCAAACTTTTTCATTTTTGTATGCTAACAGTGAAAGAGAGATAATTGGCCTGTCGTCGAATAGTTGATTAATAGTGGTGGCTATGGTTGTTGAAAGGCAAGCCAAGCAAGTCGATCGCGAAATCAAAAGTGAAAAATTTGGCCATTGAACCAAATTGGCAAACATAATGCACATACACACAAAACAAACATGTTAAGCATAAGTTGCTCTAAATATAGTTTGCTTTGATGAGGATTAGTAGTTAGTCAATTTTTGCCCAGACATTCATGCACATTCAAATAGACAATGGCAATGGCAACGTTGAGCTGCTGAAAAACCTCGACCATTATTGATAAATTTACAATTAAAAATTAAACAATATACTGGGTATCGATCGATGGGTAGCAGCATTTGGTGCATCCATTTCATTCGATCACGATCATTGATTTTTATTTTTAGCTTTACTTTCTCTCTCTCTTTCTCTTTCAGGTGTCAATGAATTAAAGTGATTGATTAAATTTTATTGTTTTTTTTTTCATTGTTTTTTTAGCGAAGCCTCTGGCCTCGTGGCAAAGTTCTTGGTGGTTGCAGTGTTCTAAACGTTAATCTTTATGTTCGTGGCAATCAAAATGATTATGATGGATGGGCTAACCAAGGTGCTACCGGTTGGTCATGGAGTGAAGTGTTTCCATATTTCCTTAAATCCGAAGATAATCAGGATAAGGAATATCTGTTAAATGGTTATCATGCTCGTGGTGGCTATTTGACTGTATCACAGCTCAAATTTTTGACACCAATCGGTCAGGCATTTATACGTGCAGCTCAATATATTGGCTATCCGGTTGTCGATGTGAATGGCCCATATCAAAGCGGTTTTACTGTACCTCAAGGTACGATTCGTAACGGAGCACGATGTTCAGCAGCCAAAGCATTTCTTAAGCCTGTACAGCATCGATCCAATTTACATCTGCTGACATTTTCGTTTGTCACTCGGATCTTATTCAATGAACAAAAAAGAGCAGTTGCTGTACAGTTTGACAGATTTACGCTCAGTCATCTGGTTTACGCACGCAAAGAAATCATCGTTAGTGCTGGTTCTATTAATTCACCACAATTGCTCATGCTTTCTGGATTGGGACCCGCTTCTCATCTTGAAACACTTGGTGTAAGTTGTAATTATTATGTTGCTTATTTCTGTCTTTTTATCTTTTCACATAGATTTCAGTCATTTCAGATCTTCCAGTTGGTTCTAATCTTCAGGATCATATATATTCTGGTGGCATTCATTTTGCTGTCACTCAACCAGTAACACTTAGCCAAGAACGAACGTTTAAACCGACCAATATAGCCAAATATTTTACTAGTGGAACAGGTCCGTTAACTTCATTAGGCGCTGTTGAAGGACTTGCTTTTGTAAGCACTAAATTTGTCAACGGAAGCAAAGATTGGCCAGATTTTGAAATTCATCTTTCTTCGGCCACCATTACCACCGATAATGGTAAATTCATGCGTAAATATATGGGTGTTACTGACAAGGTTTGGCAACAAGTGTACGCTCCGTATGCTCAATACGATTCTTTTACATTGGATCCAGTACTGCTAAGGCCTCGAAGTCGTGGCTATATTCGACTTCGATCAAACAATCCATACGAACATCCGATTATTGATCCTCGTTACCTTAGTGCACCCGAAGATATTTTCACTATGGTTGAAGGTATGAAAATGGCGATCGCTATCGGTCAAACACCACCTTTGAAACGTTATGGAGCCTATCTTTTTCAAACTGTATTTCCAGGCTGTGAAGGTTATTCGTTTATGGGTGATGAATATCTAGCTTGCGTAGCTCGAACTTATACGGCAACTATTTATCATCCAGTTGGTACTTGCAAAATGGGAGCTATTGATGATATCACATCAGTAGTCGATCCACGTCTTCGGGTATATGGTGTTTCTAATCTTCGGGTAGTTGATGCTTCTATTATGCCCAACATAGTTTCGGGCAATACAAACGCACCAGTTATTATGATAGCCGAAAAAGCTTCCGATATGATTAAACAAGATTGGATTGGATATTAGATTGAATTTGGATAGCCAAAAATCATTGTCATTGTAAATATTTCCATATTAGCAACGTGTGATGTACAGTTTACCTCACTATTTGACCACCATTATTATAACCGCCGGATATGATTTGTTGATAAATAAATTTGAAAAAACCTTTAAAACCTAAACCCAGTTGATCATTTTTTTTGTTGGTCAAAAACTGTTGTTTGTTTGATCAATCAATTGGCATGACTTGGGTACATTTGTCATATATCATTTATGTCGTCGATGTGTGTATTTTTGATAGCCACAAATGCAATCAATTAATAATTTGCAGCAATGAATGAATTGTGTTTGTATACAAATGCTCTATTGTCGTAAACAGATTGCAGTCGTCCTTGAAAGCAGGATTTACTTACACTGTACAGTATTATGCACACTTGAAATCTTAACCACTTTGACTTTTCATTCGCTTCATTTCATTTCGATTGATGCCTGAAATAAGGAAATGGCCATCGTCATAGAAGTACGACGAAGATAGCAACTAATATTGATGCGGCCATGGTGGTCATACTATGATAACTTATAACTTATAACACCGCCCATTAATTTATCATGCGAGTTTCTCTATGCGAGCATTGGCCATCAACAACATCAACAACAACAAACATTTCGCGACAATGACAAGTAACGGGCTGTGGAGCGCGATGGATTGGCCATGTTTGTTTGGCTCTCTCCTTAAATGTAAATATTGATTATTTTTAATGATCATTGTTGAATGACGCAGTGTATAGGGATATCTGATTGTTGTCGCAATATAGTTAGTTATAATCATTTTCGCAACAAGTAAATATCTATACACAAGCAGCAAAAATTTATGAAAAAATGGTACTAAATAGATTACCATTTTGTCGTCGACCTTTGCATCTTTGGTTTCGTGCAAGCAACGGTCAAATGATTCGAAGATTACATAATCAAATTAGTCCACAACGAAACAGTACAACAACGGCAGCAGAATCGCAACAACGAGCAACAAGTGGTGTACCTGCTGCTGATCATTGCAGATGGCAGCCATTTAATAATAATGGTAATAATAGCCTAACCGAGCTGGATAATCAACTACAACAGGTCAAAGTATTTGCCGATGAACGAATTATTCAAGTAATATGAATAAATGATTGAAACTTTGCTTGGATATGTTTTTGGCTAAAGTACAGTGTGTTCTCTTATTATTATTACTTCCCCTCATTCCTTTTCTATTGCTGTTGTTGCTGCTATAGTTTACGTTTGAATCGGGTAAATCGGTCAACTATACAATGCTTTGGCTACGACATTTATGTCCCTGTTCGGATTGTAATGGAAGCATCAAATCCTTCAATCATCAATTCCCGGTAACAACAAACAATACCAACGCGGTCAATGAAGATTCGTCGTCGTCGTTAAATGTTGGACAGATTCGGTTCAATACCGATACAAATGAATTAGAAATCGAATGGCTAGATAATGATTATCGAAGGCATAATAGCATCTATAACATTAAACATCTTAATCTCTACTATAAACACATTTAATGATTAAATTAAATTAAGTTTATTGTAATTTTATTTATCATTTATTATTCAACAACCGGGTATTTTGGTATGATCAACACAAGTACGACTTACTTCATCGAATGCTTGCGAATGATTCGGGCAATGATGAACGGTTTGTTCTAGTCCAAAATCACCTTTTTTGCATTCATAATATTTGGCACAATAGGTTTTATCGCGGAAAAATCCTTCTTGATGACAATGAAATACACCTGGAATGTCGGTGACATGTTCGGTGGTATGTGTAACTGGTGTAACTGTTACGACAGTAGGTTCGGTCACAATTCCTCGAAAATAATTCGAATTGATAGCATGTAATAATGGATTTTTGTCACCACAAACGCCATGTACATCTTCGTTTGACAATGTATAGACTGACATTCCACCATAACCTTGTTCAGTTATATTACGAGCTTTGTCACCTAGTGTATGTCGATCTTCGAACGATATCCATTCGGCATGATTGTCATGTACATAGACAGCATAAATTGCAGTGTTATCATGATCACGAGTAATGCTGAATGCATTTGTTTCGGCCTGAATCTGGACGCACAGTTCGTTATAGCTTAAAAAACCAGGTGTTTGAGTGAATTGACCTTTTGGGCCTGGTCCACTAGCCTTATCGCCAACATCCTGTTTGTCCATTTTTTCCAATATCCAAGTACGTGCAAAAAACGGAACGGCCATAACCATTTTATGACGAGGTGCACCTCGTTTGTTATACGCTTCCAATGTTTTAAGTTGTTCAGGCAATGCTGATGCATGACCAACTGTATATGCCCATGGACCATCATAATCCAAAGTAAGAACATTCATAAAATCGACATAATTGGAAATGGCTGGGATGTTATAGTTATCGTATGAGGCAATTGTTGCCGGCAATGTGACACCCATCACAAACGAAGTTTGAGCAAATTTTTCATCAAATTTGTCTAATAATTTAACGAAATTATCACTATCTTTAGCCTGCATACCAGACCAATCGATCATGACACCATCAAAACCATATTTAGTCATAAGATCTATTGTGCTAACAACAAACGTTTCACGATAATGTTCAACCGCTGCAGTTTTCGAAAATTGATCAGACATAGACGCACCACCAACAGCAATCATAGCCTTGGCATTTCCTTTATGTTTTGTGAAATGTTCCATGTCATCTGTGTGCAGCATGTGTGTATGTGTTGATACACGTAAAGTAAAATAAAAATCAACATCCGATTAACAAAACAAAAAAAACCTAAAGACTTACGTAATGTTATCATAAGATATTGATCCAATAGTTTAATCTCATGACTTGAAGCATCTATACCGAAATAAGAGTAGACAATGTGCGAACACAACGATGTATCTGGAAAAAGGCAAATCGTCGTCATTCAGTTCAGTTCAGAATAAATCGCATATACAAACCTATATCTTCGGGATCCATTTTGCCATCACCTTGACGCCAATGTACCCAAGATTCATAATAACAAACAGTTTTGGGATCTAAAGTGGCTACATTCGGCCGAATATTTGAACCAAAATAAGCTGCAAGAAATATCAACACTGTAAAAGACAATCGAGTCATTTTTATTTGTAAAAAAAACAAAATTTATTCAACTTTGTAATGTCAATTTTTGTTAAATTTGATTGAATTTTCAATCAGTATTCTACTCAAAATAATGAATACTTAATATTGAATTTTGAAGTTATTTTATTGGGAATGTTTGATTGTAACTTAAAATATGTTTTCCATCACGCACAACAATTATGGTGACAATTATTATGGTCACAATCGATTCGGTAATGATAAAATTTTTGAAAACTATAAACTTATAATTAAAAAGTTATAATGAAAAGTTTTCCTAATGATCCGCTTCATTTCAACACATTTTTAAAATTGGGTGAAAAAAAATTCAAAAGTCACATTTATATAAATTGATCGAATTTGGATATTTTTTCTCTTTAATTGTATTTATTCTTTATAATTCATCAATCGATTGGTTAGGTATATCTTTTTGACTAATAAATATAAAATTAGTAAAGATGAAAAAAATGTACTTAATCGATTTCATACTTTTATTATAGACAGAATATGAATTGCAACTTGACTATGAAAAATGCAAAACAATGCCATCAACAAATTTTTAATGTTCATAAAAATACAATTTTTACGATAAAAATGATAATGATAATAATGATTTCATTATTGAATGTTCTATTCGAAGATAATTGTTCTGATTAGAAAGAAAAAAATGGTATGACTTTAAGAAAGTTATGAAGCAAAAAAAAATCATCATAATTTATTGAAAATTGAAAAAAAATATCAATTATATTTTTTATGAAATATTTCGAAAATTTACATTAAGAAAAATGATTTGAAAGAATTAATTTATATATGAACATTATAAATTGACTATAAAGTAGTGCAAACTTCAGGTATAAATTGAAAAAAAACATCAATTTTCTTAATGTAAATTTTCGA
>ERZ500997.81-NODE-81-length-27108-cov-8.384874_pt1 | contig 27108 bp, 30 predicted proteins | sample MGYA00248826_ERZ500997 | MGnify/ENA primary metagenome ERZ500997 (study PRJEB25958, sample SAMN03398524) | human skin metagenome | study: EMG produced TPA metagenomics assembly of the Human Skin Microbiome Metagenome (human skin metagenome) data set.
AAAAAATTTTTTTTCTTTACTCGTATTTTTTTGAATTTCGAATTCTGGTTAACTAAAAACATAAATTTTTATATAAAGTATCAAACGATACAATCGATAGTAAAAATTCCGCGTTTTTATTTCCAACTGTTATTAGCATCAAATGAGCAACAAAATCCATAAAAAGTTTGCATACAATTTCATCATTCATTCAGCATGGAAGGTATCGAGGATTGTTTTGTCAAGTTTTTTCTTCAACAAGCCCAAGAAATTGAGCCTGTTACCATTCAAACATTGATCGATCATGGCTACCGAACAAAATTATCCTTGACTGCTATGGATTTGGAACGCGATTTGCCTTTGATCGACGAAATTGCTTTAGCTCAACGATCATTGTTACGTCGGTATTTGACAGCCTTACAAGAAAGTCAACCGTTCCAAGTAACATTGACTAAAGATCCACCTCCGGGTACTTTAAGCTACGACTACCAAATGGGTATTCCGATCAAGAAACGCAAATACGATGTCTACATTGCCGATCAGAGTTACTCTCACTTTAGAGATGATGACAGAAATAGTCCGGAAAATTTCGAAAGTTCGTTCGAATCCGCAGCCTCATCAAAGAAAGTCCATGATTCGATTGTGAAAAAAATCAGTAAACAAAAATCCCAAGTTATTCAAAAAACCAATCCTGAAATGGAACAATCCAAACAGAATGGCACTTCTACTTCGAAAGCCGAATGGCGTTCCCCGAATGCGAATGAAACGCGAACACGGATTGTTCGTGATTTTGATAAAATGTTTACGTCAATCAATGGACGCGATTCACAGGATCAGACGTTATCGCAAATCCCTACTAATCTTATGGAAACTTCAATAGTCCAGGATGAGGAAATGAGTCAAATAAATGAAGAACAAAATAATAGCATCAGATCGAAAAGAGGTAGAAAATCGATAGTGCCTCGAACTCCTTCTCAATTACGGTATGAAAAAATGCGACAATCATTAGCAGATAACAGCAGCACTAGTAATGCTGACATCTCATCCGGACCTGTAAGCAAAACAACACGCCGATCATTGTTTCTATCACAATCAAAATCTGATTCAAAAGATGTATCAACTGGAGAGAACAAAAAGACTGTGATGACACCAGCAGAACGTGAAGTACTTGCACGAATCGAAGCAAAAAAACAATCTCAAACAGGCACTAAATCGTGTCGACGAAAGAAATGATACAGATGTTTTGATCAATTTTTCTAAATTATATTGATTGATTTTATTTCATATGATTCAATTTAATTAAATCTTTTTCCTTAATGTATAACAATTTTGTGATTATCCAGTCAGTTTTTTTTATATCGCCAGCGCCTTGTACACCTTCAATATATTCACGTTGAAATTCATAATTACAAATAATTTTACGGTCATGGAATTCGTGAAATAGTTCTCGAGTATTTATCTTTTGATTAGAGCGAGCTTTTTCCTGCAATGTATCCTGTAAGTTTTTAATGCAATCGAAAACAATGAAAAAGGTGACGACATGTTTTCGAGTGCCGGTAAATTCTTCTTTCATCGTCGTTACATCAATGTGATGAGCGAAAGCAAGTACAATATCACTGGATTGTAGTTGAAATTCTTGTCGCTGAACCATGCTAAGTTTTTCATAATTTTGCTTTATTTCAGCCAAGGCATTCGGTTCTATTAATCCCTCTAATTCATTTAACTGGTTGTTGGCCAAATGCGATGATACATAGATCAATGCCTATGAATGATGATTAGAGAATGTAGATCGATTAATTCCATTTATATTTAACATACTTGCTTTGCACCTTCGACGAAATTAGTGAATGTGAAATTCCTATCAATATGATTTCGTATGACCAAATTTATGATGTAAAAATTTTTCAATGACATGAATAGATTCGGCATTCCTCTTGGCAAAAAGTTCATTAGTAAAGGAACTGAACTTTCTTCCTCGTCATTTTTCTGATCGTTCGAATTGTTTGCTTTTTTCGAACTATCAGATGATGACGAACATAATGTTCGGGTAGCTATTTGTGATTTGATCAATATTTTCTCCTTTATTTTATGGTTGACGCATTTTGTCACAGAAACAATGGGTTTAAGTGCTTGGATTATAGTCCGCTGCGATGAAAACTGACCATTGATGCATTTGAACCATTTAACATTAGCGTATAATGGTAATGGCCTGTATAAAAAGGATTTAATGATAACCATTTGTGATTGAATTATACATAAACAAAAATCAATTTCGAACAAATTCACAATCACAACAAATGGGAAAATTTTCCGACAAACATGGTTATTGGAAAAGTTTTCGACAACAATTAGCCAAATTTTTGAATTCGAATTTTTATTCGATTCTTGATATATAAAGGTTTCACAGATTTTATAAATGAATGGTGATTACGATTTCTTGCTCCAAAATACTTGGCTCATGTTTTTCGAGACTGATTTTCGATTAAGCAGTCCGTTTATGACGGTCGTCGCTACGTTTATCATATTTATCTTATTGATATGTTTAGTTCGACTGTTCATTTCTCCGTACATTCTGACGACTGTTTATGATGATTGTAACTTTCTTAATTATCAACATCAATATGTTTTGCGTTTAATATTTGCCGGTATTTCATCTTCATACCAACCTGAATCGACAACAGTAACCGTACGTATTGATCATTCCATACGACGTTGTAGAGAAATACCATTTACACCGGAAATAATGGAACGTGCTACATTGTACAAAGGTCTGAATTGTGCAAAAATATTTATCCGCACTTCCGAACGATATCAGGATATCAAATGTGTCACCCTATACCATAATGGCCGTGGATCAATATTGGTTGATTCGGTTGAACTACAGAATGTGGACCAACCTAATTCGATTATTGCTACAGTCCAATTTCCCATCGGCGAGGAACAATACATGCAAAAGGTTCGAGCATTTCCTTTTGGTCGCGAAAAATTAACTGAAATTGAAGAGGACATACGGCCTACGAGCAATGTAACTTGTTTAGAGACCTATTATTTTATCTATGCATCTTTGAACATTATATATGCACTAAACGCCTTCACTTTTATGGCAAAATGTTCGCACCCTGGAGCCGAATGTCGTTTACAGATGATATTCGTGCTTGGATTGATTTCCTGTGGCCTGAGTTGTTTGGCATTTATCATACTCATTCTGCCATTTCGTTATGTCATCAAAGTCTATTATCATAACAATATGGGTAGAGGATTCTGCAAGTTGGCACGATTCTTTTATTTACTGATTGTGCTTCTAAGTAATCATTTTAACTCACATATTATCATTTCATATTATTTACTTTTTATTCTCGTTTCTAGTTGCATTTATGACTGCTGGGTTTGCATGCGAACTTTCGACCAAAAATGAATTTCAAACAGTGAATGATGCCAATCATTTGTTCCAAGCTGATACATTTTGGCTTGTGACCACGGGATTCAGTATCTTCCTTTTTTTCTGTATCATTTGCATGGCTATACCATTAGCCATTTGTATCAATTACATTAAAATACCATCCGACCAACATTGGCGTCAACAGCTACAAGATACATATGCTCGTGCACAGCAACAGGCTTTTGGTCAAAAAAGACGACGGCGTCACACAACAACAACAACAATCCAAAATCGAAATCGATGGCATAGTTATCGTAGTGATGAAGCACAATCGCTTATAACTAGCCGTACTCAAGCAATCACTGATAATACTGGCCAAACGACGGATGCGACTAATGATATGGATAGCTATTACAATATGCTCATCAAACGTAAAAATGAAATTAAATCAATCTCAACATTTGTCAAACCAGGTATTGTAAGCGGTGGCCTACGAAGACATTTCCAACGACGACGACCAACACCAGCTGGCGCAACTATCCCTGATCGACAAGAGGATTTGTCATTTGGAAAACATAAGCCCATAGCTGAAAAGCCGTTACCGATTGAACTTAAGCAGCCGAAAAGAGATTCTCAATTCAGTTCAGCTGGTGAAGATTATTATCAATTAATGTTAAAACATCAAAAAGTTCGATCCGTATCACAATATAAAGCTTTGGCAAATTGAATGATGCTCTAGATTGTAAACAGTTTACTATTTATTTTTTTTTATTGTTCAAAACATTCTAAAAATTGATTCTTATATACAGCTCGAATAAAATTGATTCATTGATCATTGCTTCTGTTTGCGTTTTATGCACGCGATTAATTGTTAATAAAGGATGTGGTATTCATCAATTCATTTATCGTCTTAGGGATAAGTCTTTGAGTACAACGATCGAAGTATACAAATTTTGTTACTGTTTTTTTACTCTTATCGACGACCTACGGGTATTATTTGAGCACACAAAACTATTTACAAATCAGTAATTATCTCAAGAGTATTTTGTAAATGTCTCAGTATAATTCTTGAAAGTTCATCGAGATCATGTTGCTTGGTGCAATCGATGATGATGACGAAGAATTTAAGTGATGATGATGATGATGATGATGTTCACCAGCCGTACCTGATCCTCTTCCGCCGCTTACAAAAGCTGTTGCTTCTTGTAAATTTGTTTTTAATGATGATGGTATTGGTGGTGGAGGTTGTCCACCGGATGTTGCTAGATTTGATGCTGAAATTAGTGCCGCTTGATGACTTAGCGATGAGGTATCGGCTGTCGAATTCGGTGGTGATAGGGCAGCAGGTGACGGTGATGAGTAAAGTCTAGTCGATCCACTAGGACTACCAATAATGGTTGAAGGAGTAGATGGATTATGCGAACCGATTGCAGTGTTCAACATTGTTTGGCCACTCAGACTTAATTCATGTTGATTATCGGGCATCATCTTCAGGTTATTACGTCGCCATTTGGCACGAGCATTTTGAAACCATACCTACGAAATGATGGCCATAATTTTTTGTATAATTTAATCGCAACATTTATTTTCGAAAAAAACACATACCTGCAAAACACGTTTGGAGAGTCCAGTTTTTTGTGCCAATGCTTTCAGATCTTTAGCATCTGGATTTTGATTAATACCGAAATAACTTTTCATCGTTCGCAATTGATGATGTTTGAATGATGTTCGCATTCGTTTCGTTCGCTGATTAGAACTGCTACCACTGTTTCCGCTACCCAACGATTGATGTGAAGTAAGACTGTTCATTGCAGATGAGGTCAATTGTGAATTGCATGAATTTTCAATCGATGCTGCTAGACCTGATAATGGACCATCTAATGAATCTATTATTAAAATGTTAACAATAACGCTCATGAATTCGCAATTCAAAATAAGACTTACTTGTCACAAGTGGACTATGAGTATTACGCGACGATGATGCTGGCGGTGATGAAAGAGATTCATGCGATAACGAATTTATGACACCATTTTCCGGATCCGATTGTGAATGAGAATTGGAATGATGTTGTTGATGGCCTTGTGAATGAGGTGAATTATTTAGCTGTGACTGTTGTTGTTGCTGATGATGATGATGATGTTGATGTTGATGATTACTGTTAGACGTAACATTTTTTCGTTTTCGCGGTCGACCTTTTCGAATATTTTGTCCCGTATTTGTTCTTGTGGTCGTCGTTGATGTTGTTGATGATGATTGACCATTCATAGAATTCAGAATTGATGATCCTCCTACGGGTGTAGCTGGACTACCACTGCCACCTCCGCCACCACTCGATAAATTTGTAATGGACAATGGTGAATAAGATAAATGATGCTGACCCGTTGAAGAATAAGGTGTGGCAGCCATAGTACTACAAATATCGCCCATTAAGTGTGAATCATTAAGATGCATAGATGGTGGTGGTGGTGGAGGTGGTGGTGATGATAACGATGGTCCGGACGGATGATGTTGTCCTAGATGAACGGGATTAGGAAATGATCGATTAATGTTGTGATAATGATGATGATGAAGTGGATGAGCAGTCTGCATATGATGATGACGATTTAGTAAATCGGAAGATGATGATGATGAGATTGATCCTAGTGATGGCGAATATGGTGTTGAATTCAATTGTGGTGGGGGCGTAGCAGACTCTGACTCATAACAACGAATCGGTGATATGGGAGGATTGCCTATCGAACCATTGTTGGTGGTCAACATTTCATAATGATTGCGACAATAGACAAGATTATCGCGTACACCGAACAGGTCACCTTGTGCAAGCGTCACATTACACCAGGCGCAAGTGAAGCATTGCAAATGATAAACATTATGATCGCGGACACGCATCACTAATTCCGATGCATATATTCCTTCACCACAGCGACTACAACGACGCATAGTAAATAGCCTGAATAGCAAACATGATTAGCATTCTATAATGTTAAATGAGACCCTGTCAACATTACCTGTAATAATCAGATTTACAAAATATGAGGCCATCTCTCGAAAAGCAACTTGGTTCAGCCTGAAGATTCACTTTGCACTGGGAACATTTGAGGCAAGATACATGCCAGTGTTGATCAACAGCCGATAAATAATAACGATCAAGAATATGTGAACCACATCCAGCACATTCAACCATTGTGTCGCATTTGACCATTTGCATATTGCTTTCAGAAACCGATGATGTCGATGCCTGTACCGTGGTCGTTGATGATGAGTTAGGAGATAATGATGAACCGATTGGAACCGAATCTACTGCTGAATTCGTCATTATATCACTAATCATAACTACTGATGATGTAGATGAAGTCGATGTTCTGATCAATAATGATGAAGCTTCTTCTTTGATCATCATTGATGAAGATGAAGAAGATAATGAATATGAAGGCGATGATGACGATGATGAAGACGATGATATTGACAAAGACGATACAGGTAAAATCATGGTTTGATTGCAAACATTAATTCGTGATTTGTATGGCTCTCAGGATAGCACTATCACTGTAACATGTGGTCAACTACTGATAAGTGATTCAATTGCTTTATTACATCAATATACACTACTGTTTTCTATCCAATATGGATCGTAATACATTTTTCGATCTATCATTCGTGCTGAACTAAGATCGAATTTACCGTTATACTTATGATTGTTTGATGATTGTCGCGCCCATCACTTACTATTGTCTTTTATTGTATGAATACTGAAAGAATTGATGCACACAAACACACATGACAAATAATAATAATAATAAAACTGTTCTGTTAACCATAATGTTGAATTTTTGCTAAGAACCGTCTATAGACGAAGATGCGATGCACCAGAGTTCATCTAAACAAATAATCAAAGCCAAATAGTGAAGCACCCGATTTTAAAAAGCATAAAAATTTTGTTTTTCTCATTCTGTGTGTGTAGGTGAATCATTCATTCAAACAAAATGAATGAAGTGAATAAACATTTGCCAGCCTTATTGCTGCATTAACACTAATACAAGAACCGCCTTATGGGCCGCCTTATGATGCCGCCCATTCTCTCTAACACAAAAAACGCGCCTGAACAATGTTGAATTAGATTCAGCTTGTATTTTTTTCCATTATAACGGATACGATTTTTTTTTTGTTCAGAGAGAAGGGTTTACAAATATAGCCATTCTATTAGATGTTTTAATTTTACTATGCTGGCGGCAGTAATAGCGACTTGTGAAACAACAACAAATACATTAAACAACAATTAATGGTAACATAGGTGATGACAAAAAAAAATGAAGCGACTCAATCAACAACATCATCATCAATATGCAACAATTCTTTGAATTCTTAAGTTTGACATAACCGAGAACTAATGAAAAAAATAAAAATATTTGCAAAGTCAAATTATATTTCTTTGGCGGTAAATTCTTTCTTCTTGAAACGTTGATGACAATTACTTGACTGTTGAAATAGATAAGGACGATAAGAACCATCAAAGTCATTTCTCGTTCAAATCATCAAGGTGTTGAACATCATCATCATAGTTGCTGACCAATACTGAATTTTTTTTATAATTAAAATCGGTAGCATTTTTTGAAATCGATTCGACTTAGTTCGACAATCGAAACCGATTTTGTTTTTTTATTCGAATTCGGCTTCAATTTAAAAAAAAACTGGAGGGTTCATTATCATCATTTATATGATGATGAACAAGTTTTCTGTGAAACATGTTTTCTATGTTCAAAGATTTTGGTTTCGATTTCGTTTGCTCTGATCATCGTGTACATATCAATGGTGAATAAAGAAGCATGTAGATGCCGACCATAGATACGATCAATGATCCTTGACAAAAACGAAAAACAAAAATACGATGACAATCTCAAAAAATTATCTATGATCCTGGATCAAATTGCATGGATTCGACAATTCCAGCTATGAATAGTGATCAGATTTGTTATACAAGCTTGTCTAAAATAATGATCATGATGGTGATGGCAGTTGATAATGATCAATGCCACACATATTTGAAGATGCATCTGTCGTTCTAGATGTCATCAACGATGATTTTTTTTGCCGAATTTGAAAGAGGCGAATTGTACTTTTTGAAGTCAAGTCGATGACAAAATCTACATATCTCATCAGTGTTTTGAGTATGATTTCGAGATTCATTCAGTTTTCTTAGTATCAATTCTCTTAATGATGATAGGAGATTCCGTCAGCTAGCTGATGTAAACTATTTCAAAAGTGACACTTGTCACTTGTTGGCCTACTGATTTGCGGTAATGTTTTGAATTAAACTTGTCAGATTGTTTCGATGATCATATGAAATCTAACATGAATAAACCCAAAAATAATCTGACCAGAAAAAATTTATTAGTCAGATTTTTTTTCATCATGAATCATGATGGTAAATAAAAGAATCAAGTTTCCTAGAATTTATTCTTTCATAATTTTTTCTATAAAATTAACAGAAGGGTTCACATCACCAATTAGTCGACAAATATTTGGAAAATCTATGATTGAAAAAAAATCCGATCATATTTCATGTAACATACCTAAAAACCGAATAATAACTTGAATGAATGAACATGATTTTGGTGACAAATTTTTTTCCTTTTTTGTTGTTGTTGTTGTTGTTTTGGCTATATGCACGTGTCCAAAATATTGTTTCGAAGGGCAAAATTCACTGAGAACACATCGATGAAATCCTCACCATCATTAACAATCATCATGATGTACACGATTTATGATATTGGCCTAATATTATGGACACACATACACACGACTCATTCATTCTCTATTTTTTTTGAATCCATTGAATGATGGGATCATAGCAAGAAAAAATTTGTAAATCACAAAAAGAAGAAGAAAAAACTTTTTTTTTACTCATATTTTGTTCCAGAATAAAGATATTTATTAAAAAAAAATTCTTTCTAGGATATGTACTATTAGCATCGAGGTTGTGATGCATGAGCAATTTTATACATTATTCCACCATATGTAATGAGCAAGCATGTCCGTCAATGTGTAACACTGTCCGATACAATGTATATAAATTTTCGATTCAAACCACTATAGATTATAGAGAAAATATTTTTCTTTTTTCCATTCATTCTATTGTTATTTTGTCTATGACATCTCGAAAAAAAATTGTCGATCAATTGGTCGGAAGTTTCCGTTTTTATTTTATTTTATTATTTTTTGCGATTTTGGTTTGATTGTCATCATGATCATGATCGTCATCAATGATGATGATCATGAGAATGGCACGCGACTTAGAATGCACCCTTATGATCACTCACACAATAGACACACAATTTTCACCTTGCTACTGATGATGAAGTTGTTTTGAAACACACATATAAATGAACCAAAAAGGATGGACTAATCAGTTGTTGGTGTATGTCAACTATCTTTGTCGATCTAGCTCAAATATTCCACTTGGTTTGAAAATAATTGGGATCCAGCGGTCTAGCCATACGCCAATATACATATTTCATGTACGTAAAGATATAATGATGACACTCGCATGTACCATCGAACAACAATAGAAATTGTTGTCTGTCTGTGAAATAACAAGCACTCGTGCTGGGGGTATGATGATGATGATTCTTTTTTCGCTGGAACATAGAGAAAAACAATCTATGTTTTTGGGAACAATGGAACAAATAAATATGGAAAGGTGCTTGTCAGCAGCTTTTTATTTTTTTTGGCTTTGAGTCACGTACATCGTCACCAGAACCAATAACAGTACAATATTGTATGGAATGTAGCTTCAAAAAAATTATATTGGAATGTCAAATACAGGAAAAAAAGAGTATTGACTTGAGCATCTTGAACAACAACAAGCAAGCAAGTTCCTATGAGGAATCCACAAATTGAAATTAAGAGGAATGAAAATATTTATGGTCAGATGTTTGGACAGATGATGATGAGGTCAAAATCGTTGATAATAATCTGCTATTTTTTTAAAAATTTTTTGATTAAATGTAACAGTGTTGATGATTTATTTGCCATCAAACATTGCCAAAAGCCAAAATTGAAAAAAAAATTCATCTTCAGTATAGCGAATATCGAATTAATTGAAAATTTTCGATCATAGATAGTGATCAAAAATTTATTTATCACTGCTTGATTCATTTCGATTTTGGTCATGAAGATGATAATGATGATGATGATCGACCAACATGATGGTCATCACCATACATACACACACACAAACAAACACACATCACTTAATCAGTCAATCTATACGCAATATAGTGTTATGTCATCACCCTACCATTTGAGTTGTAAAATTCAATTTGTCTCGCTTTCCATATCACATCATCTATCATTTTCTATCAAAAAAATATATCATTTTTTTAAAAAAGTAAATCAAAACATATTTAAATCTTTATCATGGATAAGGATGAATAATTTTACAGTTATTATCTAATATTTCATTATGTTTACTAGTATTCATAGGTAAGAAAATTTTTATTCTTTCAATATCAATGAGCCGGGCAATTGTCATGTATGTCTTTTGTCATCATATTTGAATGCTAAGATAACAAAAAAAGAAAAACACTTATTGATCTGGCTGGATGAACACCAACTTAACGAAAAAACATTGAGAAAAAGAAAAAGAGATTCTATTGATGATCTTTATATGTTCAACACTATCAGTACAAACAAATAAAAAACGAGTTCTATATCCGTTGTTCATCTTGACAACGACTACACACGATGATCATCTAATGAATTGACTATTTTCGAATAGAAAAAAACTATCATTGGAAAATCTTAATTAAATTAGACCTGATTATCATAATTGATGATAGTAAAACAAAAAAACATGGGGTCTAATTGCTATGCAGACATCTTTACAGATTATCAGTGAAGCGGTGACAATAATAACAACGACGATGCACAAATTTTTTATTTTAGCAAATAAATACATGTCATAAAAATGCCGACTGTGATTTATGTTTGTTATATGTACAACAATTGTATACACATGAAAGAGAAAAAAACCGGAACGATAACCAATTATTGAAAATAATCAAGCTGTTGATTCTCTGTCACCACCGGTGCTGATTTTGTTTAGACCACCATATCAAGCTAAAATATTTTACCCAGTAGAATTTAATCCAATGAATAGTAAGTCCAAAATTAAATACAATACATATTCTTTGTTCATTCAGCTAATATAATGAAATATAAAATTAAAAAAAAATCGCTCATCATCTTAACATTTCCCATTGCCATCATCTTTATCATGATACATTCGAGACAATGACAATGATATTCATATTCAATGCTTGTCTTTTATTCCCATAGAAAATGAAAAGCAACAACAGCAGCTCATCAATCAAATTCATCTGTCTTTAATATTTTTGTTTTTGTTTTTCTTCTTTACCACCGATGTCTCGATATGACGACATATACCGATCGTCTTGACATGGTTGATTCTCTTATTATTGGATCATCAACAATATATTGTCAGAATCTTCATACATTTTTCTATATATGTGATTAACGAATTTTTATCGAAAATGAACATCGAAAAAAATATCTAAAATAGAAAGAGAGAATATTCCTCGTTGTTGTTGTCATAATCTCGATCAAATAAATGACAGACTGAATGAATGAATGAATACATAATTCATTCATTGGTTTTCCTTTTCATTAAATCACAAAAAAAATGAACATCAAAGATTTTAGTTCTTGTTAAATATAGCTTTATGATGGTAGACAATTTCATTTATGCAGATGGTTCAACATTCATACAATGATGATGATGATTATTATGAATATAATATAACTATTTACAGACATTAGCCTCAATGAATGCCAAGTTTCCGGACCATTTGCTAGCTAAACGCCCGTGCTTTTTTGTATACTATGTGTGTGTTCAACATTATTTTTTTTCGACAATGTCATTGTAGCATTGCAATAAATATATTTATTCTCATTGTTTAAAGCATGATAGCGAGCTCATCATCATAATCGATATTTTTTATTTTTGTTGTTAAATCTAACTAATAGTATTCGAAAAGAATATAAATCAAATATATAATTGACAAACATATATTTGACTATGATTTTATTTGACAGTATTTGCTATATTAACATTGTTGCAACGAAAAAAAAACAAATCAACCACCCAAAAACAACAACACTTTAACAGAATAACAAACAAATCGAGAAATGATAAACATGTTTTTTTTATTGAAAATTGAAGCTATAGAGCGTAACCGAAAAATACTAGCTTGATCCTCTTTTCTCAAGTATGATCAACGTAAAAAAATTGCTGCTATTGTTGTTTTTGATCAATGATCGCTATATTTTGGGAAAATGATTCTGCTGCCACTTTACTGGCCATAACTTTGATTGGACCGACAATGGGCGGTCGCGACATCATTAATCTCGTCCACTTGGATCGTTGATTTTGAAACCAAATCTTTGGGATGAAAAAAAATCAAAAGAAGGTATTGAAAACTTTTTTGTTTTGAACATTATTTACTTGTAAAACACGTTTAGAAAGTTGAGTCTGTTGCACAAGATGATACATTTCATCAGTATTTGGTTTATGTGTCCGTTTGAAACATCGGTGTAGTAAATCAAGCTGACATTTCTGAAAACTGGTCCTCATACGTTTTTCATTATTATTATTATTGGTCCATATACGACCGCATGTGGACAATCGATTGAAATTTTGTTGATGAGAATAACGATTACTTTCACCGGAATTCGATTCATTTATTTTGGCCATTTTACATTCAACATCTACTAAGTAAATTCCGAAAAAAACCATTATATAAGAAATTATTTTCAACGAAATTTTGGTCAAAATTAAAAATTAAAATGAAAATGTGGATTATTTGAATCTTAGACAAACGTGTTTAAATATGTCACTGTAACATCAATATATTTTTGGCATATATTTTTCGTAAAGTATTTGTTGTTAGTCCTTGACCATGATCACTTGCTGACATTTCAGTCAAAGGTCAACCATACTACAAGATCAGAGACACAGCAGGATTTCACAAATAAATGCAACATATATGAATGAATAAACAAATAAATAAACGAAAAGAAATACAAGGTCCCGGGTTTCATTCATTCATTTTTTTGTTGATCCATGATGTGATGGGTAACATTTTTTTGTTTTGTTTTCATGGTCAAATCTATTCATCGATAAAGTGGTCCTATCAATCATGTTCATGACGAATTGACTATATGACAATAAATTTCAAACAAATCGATGATGATGGATAGGGGAAATCGGTACCATCACGTACAATAGACTAAGAGAGTTTGAGGGATTCAAAAAACAAAAACGGGTTTCATATTTGTTCAAAACAAAAACATGTTTTACTCTGAAAGAAACAATGTCCAAATATCTGCATATATATACAGTGGGCACGTGTTTTACTACCCATTTGTTAATCCAGAGGGTATGAACAACTGTAAAACCTTTGGGAAACACGTGACCAACTGATCTGGTTCGTATATTTATATTTTTCACTTTGTAACTATTACCTATCTACTTTGTTGCTATTGACTTCGATCAAATGGTCTATTGATTTTTTTCGGGGCCTAACTTGACTACATACTGTTTTTGTTTTTCGATATACTATGACGGTACATAATATAACAGCGACCGCATTCATGTTTATTAATAAGATACCGGGCCGAACAAACGACTAGTCTAAACAATTGACTCTACGGGAACAAATATTCAGTTAGCCAACAACCAAAAGCAAGCAAAATCGGAACGTTGTTGTTGTCCTAAGCAAAACAAAAACTTTGAATCTTCATTCAATAAACAAAAGATATTCTTTCTCTCCCTGGCAAACATTCGGTTAAAGGACAAAAGCAAAATTTTTCCAACACATTCAAATCTGATGGGATTTTCCCACCGATACTAAAATGTTTTTTCTGTCTCTAAGCAATAACATCGATCCAATATGGATCCATTGGAACAACTGAATTGAGATAAACATGTCAATCTATCGTGGTTGAGATCATCTTTCATTTCTTACTCGTCTTATCTGAGATCATAATTAGCCTAAACACACACACACACAATTCACCGTTTGTCAAGTGTCGAATCAGTGGACATTTTTTCTGAGCTTTTCTGAGCAGAATTATTCGTGAAAAAATAGACAATCGGCTCTGTTTGTTTCGTTTATATTCAATTTGGTTGGCTTGATGTGCTCGGTAATATAATCGGATTTTCTTTCGCTTGGAAACACGAGAACCAAGCTATTAGAATTTGGAAAAAAATCAATAAGCCAGAAGAAGAAGAAGAAAAGGATGAAAAAGATGAAGATGAAAAAAAAGATGCACAAGAGAACATCACGGCAAAGTTGTGCCAGATTAGTGTTTGTGTACAACAACCAACAATGATGACGACGACGATGATCATTACAACCGTTCCAAATTCTGTTTTTATTTTTCATCTGTATTTGCGCTCATGTGTTGTGTGTGTGTTGTTCTTCACTCGGGCAGCCTTGGAACTAACTTTGTATGAATTTGATGCCTACTATAGGACCAAAAATCTTTCACCTCCTCCTCCTCAATATAAAATTGTGATGTACAAACATACACACAATCATAACCAATAATAATCTGGATTTTGAAGAATAGTAACTTTTTTTATGAATTCAAGGATCGTATTGAGTTTTTTTTTTCGGAAGCCGATCTAGTTCTTCTCGACTAATACTGGGTCGCGTGTGTGTGTGTTGTCTAAGCTGTTTTAGTTGTTTGTTTGTAGGATTATTTCAAATCAAACGACAAGATGCTTGCATTGTTGAACAAATGGATAATATGATGTATTCTTAGCAAAAGAGCCAAATAGCTAAATATTGACAATCAAGCACAATAACCAGTTATTTTCATTCAACACTATCAAAAAAAAAAAAAGAAAAGTTGACATTTTCGTTATGGATCGGGTCAAGCAATCGTCATAAAATCGGATTTCGGTGATTGTAACAATCGGATTCTTTTATGATTCATTGAATGTTACAGCTGGAGCCAATTAGCTCCACAAAATTGAATACAAAAAAAAAAGATTGGGTGGATAAAAATATGCCACTTTATATCAGACTTATACCTTGATTCAAACATTTATATGACGAAAAAGAGGAAATCTGATCAAATGTTTGTTGTCCATCGCTCGACTGACTCTCTTGTTTCCGATGTTGATGTTGACGATAATGTTGTTCGCAATACACATTCAACCCAAAAGTATGATCATTGATTATCAGGCCATAAAGTTCACCTTTTTGCAATTGACGTGAACATTTCGAACAGGTAAAACAACGTACATGATAATGTATTAGCTGTTGCTTTCGACCATATGGTATACGAAACGCTAAATAAAATCATGGAGCCATGACATTAAAATTTGCTGCGAAAATCGATGCCTGCAAGAATTAATTTACCCAATTCCAATGGTTCAATCAATCGTCCACATTGATAACAATCAATTTGTACAGCCATAAGCCAAATTCCCTTCGAATTTCGAATCCCATTAATATCGATTGCCGCCTGTTGGTTATCCTTGTATGTACGGGAAATAGTTTGACCAAGAAAGCGAAAAAAATGATAATGAATAAAACCATCCAAAGTCATCATCGTCAACAACAGTTTCAATTTCTTTTCACTGACTCATTCATTCATGCATAGCTATCAATATCTCAGCAAACGTTTCATGTTTGAGAAGTTGGTGCTTTTGTTAGCCGATCATGCAGGTATAATTTGCATTCATCTCGAGCCTTGTACAACCATCAACTGACATTGATGATACACAAAAATACATAGGAACGTGTCTGGCTAATTTGCATAGTTGCATAAATTAGCATAACTTTGTTACGGATGTTTCGTCAATAATAACAACTTATTTTTTTTGGCTCTTGATTGTGTTTAATACATACGGGTTTGAAAATCGATAAATTTATTTTTCAAACGAACATATTATTGTCATCAATTGTAAGCCCTTTTCCTGTTTTATTTGTAAGGGGTCAAAGTATTCGATCAATCTTATATTGATCATGATGATTCAGCATCCGTATATGATGAATATAGATTTACATCTTCAATGTCCTATTTCCGGAGTTTTATTTAAATTTTTTTTCTTCTTCTGATCATATTAACCAATTGTCCAAGACAACATTACAATCAGGTGTCAGAAATCAGTAGATCGAATTTGAAACGATAATAGTTTTCAGATGAATAGCAATAGGATATCCTACTAATATTCTAGTTAGTGAATGAACTTTGAACTTTATTACTCGACAAGGCTACCGGGCTATTTCTTTCAAATATTACTGATTTTTTTCGAATTTTTCGTATTACTGAATTTAAAAAATGGTATCAAACATCAACATCAAAACGATAGATTTGACTCGAAGCGTGGGAATTCACCACCATCACCATCATCAACAAAATCGTCAACATCAACATCGTCGTCATCACTATTGCAAGTTTTGCAATTTGATTCGGCGTCGATTGCCCAAGTGATGACAATCTTGCCATCATATCATCACCATCATCATCATCGAATCGAATTGGTCGGCATTGAAAACAGAAAAATAAGATCACATTTGTTTTCCAAAATATACTACAGTTTTTTTTTGTTTAGCTAATAAACTATCACTAGTTGAACATCTAAAAATCAAGCGATACAGTGAATGGCTGAATCAAAGAATCAATCAAGTTTATATCAATCATAAACTTATAAGTGATTGAATCTAAACATTATCAATTTGATATCAATGGTATAAAAACAATGTCGATGACCAAGTGTAAATGACAAATGTTTTTGGTCGATGATAATGATGATGATGATGATGACCAATAAGAAAGAAAAAAAATCTCCATTTTTTCACAGATTCGTCGATGCGTGAATTATGTATTTCACGGCTGTTGTTGTTATGCTAATCAGACCTTTTTTTCTGGTTGATATTTTCATCTAGAGTGACAAAAAAAATTGCCTTATAAAAATTTCTGGTGGTGATGACTTTATTATGCTAATAAAAATCCATTTGCCTTTTTTTGAATGGTATGGGGTATATACGTGTTTGACATTTTTTGTTGTTGTTATCATTTGGTCTCTTTGATTTAATATTTCCCTTTGGATTTATCTTACTACATACACACACACACACAAGAATCTCTAATACACGTGGCTATAATTGACAAATGATTATGATATACCCCAACGGTCAACTTAGTCATACACAATGGAATCAATATAATTTTTTTCGGAATATATATTGATAAAGTGATCCATATGAAAGTTTAGTAAACTTACCATAAGTTGATTGTTGTTGTTCGAAAATGTTATTTTGGAAAAATTTTCTATTTCATCAATTTCAATGCCTTTATATATGAAAAAATCCATACAAAAAAAAATGAATTCTGATTGTGACTAAGAAAAAAAGAGAGGATTTCATTCTGAAAGAATGATGATGATTTAGAAACTAAAATTATTTTTAGTTATAAGCGTAACAATGACAATATCATTATCATTGAATATCATCATTATTAATAAATATAATAAATGAAACTTCTACTGTTTGTCTGAAAAACAAAACAAAATGTGAAGAAAAAAATGAGATGACATAACAATAAAGTGAACCGAATCAAAAAGAAAAAAAATCGTAAAATAAATGAATGTATAGTAAGTGTAAAAAAGTAGAGAAGAGTAAGAGAGGCAGCATTTTATTCATTGATTTTGCAAACGAATTGGATCGATAGCCGTATGCTTGTTTTTTTTAAATTTTATTGCAATCACAAAAACTTCCGATGATTTTGTTTTGAACTACTAAAGTAATATGAAAATCAATTCGGATGTGAATACAATTGAAGACAAAGTATTTGATGAATGGCGAGTAAGTTATTCGATGAATGAATTTTTTTTTTTTTTTTTGATTTTATGATTTTACTACAACTCTATGATGTTATTGTCACGTCGTAAAAATGAAAGCCTAACGAAACTAGACGAATAGACAGACTATTTTTTTCTAAAGTTGTCGATTCGATATTTTTTACATTTACATTTTATACATCTCATTTTTCTGATCTGTATTGAAACAATGATGAGTCCAATGTCATACAATCATCAATTCGATTCGATTTTTTATTTATTTATTCGGAATTTCGAAGCTTTCAATATTGAATTTTTCTCGAATTTTCAGGTCGTGTTCATATTATTGTTGTTGATGCTTGGCAAGCCTACAACATTGCAAGTTGCATCATCATTCTTCTATTGCCTCACCTTTTTTGTTCAATAATGTTTTCATCTATGTAAACATTGTTGAACTGTCAATGAAATTTTGAGAAATTTTTTTTCAAGAAATACCTCAATATTGGTTCCGGTTTTCATTCGATGGAAATATAAATTTTGGTACATGATGGACCTTGCGGTCTCGTAACACACAAACATATAGAAATTATTCTGTCTAAAGACAGGCTTTAAAAAACTAAATTGAAATGAATTTTGATAGAGAATCAAGATCTGACAAGTAAATCAAATATTTATATGACAAGTCAAAATGATTAATTCGTTCATACATCGTAATCAAATTTATCTGATGATAGAAAAGTCGAACATCAGATCATTCTATCTTATGAATAGGGAATCTTTTCATAATCATATCGCCTTATTTCGATCAATCAGATATTTGAAAATTCGTTCATCACCTTTGATATCACATCATACCACATGAATGGCTCAATAATGATGACCATTCTATATAATTATCTTTCATCATCTAAGATGAGTGATTGACATGGTCAGCATCAAAACAAGAAAAACAAACAAACAAACAAACAAATTTAGTTGAAATCAACAAACCAAACATTCTCTTCGGACAGTATCTGATTTTCTGCATTTAACACCGTAGGGTGCCCAATTGTCGTTTTGCATGATTTAGGATGGATTTAGCAAATGAAAGTTTTTTTTCATTGCCAACAACAAGTTCAACAAAACTGACAATCTGCTACCGTGTTTTTCAATGTTCACCTATGATCACACATCGATTGAATACGATCCATGAAACATATAATCAAATGTGGAATTATTTATCTTAAATTCAATATGTATGCAATACTTATTGGATAATTTTTAGTTACAATCTATCATTATCATCGAATCTGGATTATCAATTTTATTGATGAATCAAAAAATAAATATTTCAATTGAAACAAATCGATAACGACAACCAATCTTCATTGTGCAAAGAAATTTTTTGTTGTTTTTTAATTCATTTGGACAACTGAGTAAATTTTTCAATTGAATTTCTCGTTCGAACGACTACTGGATTTTTGTTTTCATCAATCGATCGAATCGAATTCTCATCATTTGTTTTTTTTATTTGTTAAGCAAACACATCAAACGAATAAATCGAGCTTTAGGTTCAAAATTCACATCTCTCCCTCTCTCTTGTTTTTTTTCTCTCAATGCTATCATGAAACATCAGAGAAATGATGCCGCCGATGTTCATCTATCGAATAACTTTTATGAAAATTTTTCGTTGGCTCATCATCGACTCGAGGAAACCATTGCGAAATAATAATAATAAAAACGTTTGAATTGAACTAGCAAATGGTAACAAATAAAGAAAATAGTAGAAAAGAATTTCATTTTTCAATAAAGAATGCAAAAAAATTGATTAGATTGCAAAAAAAAACGCTTTATGAACTATGGTAATTATGCTCAACGTTCCTGATTCGTTCGACATTTCACAGTCCGGTCAGCAAGGGAATGAACATTTTTGCCTTTTATATAATGATTATTATCATTCCTTTTCTGATTTTCACTTATCAGTTTTTAGTTATGGGCGCTCAACTCATCATCGATTGTTGACACTATTTTTTTTAATTCTTTCATCGGTTCGATTTAATTGAATACCCAAAGCAATGAAATAATCACAATTCAAATCAATTTTGACTATATATATCATATATGATAACCACCTTAAACATAATGAGAACCGATGATCACTGTGTTATCAATCAAACGATCGACATGGATATTATATGTTGTTGGTCATGTACTTTTATACACATAATTTAATCATCAACATCAAAATATTGGACACCGTGTGATTAAGATGTTTGTTTTGTTGGAAAAAAAAAACAAAATTCGATATTATTTTGATGCGCCTCCACTTTGTGTGATCAATGATGGTCAAGTGTTGGCAATACTTACTATCATTTTTTTACATGTAAATTATTCAACAATGTTGTTATGACGTTACCAATCAATCAATCAATCACTAAAAAATTTTTGTTATCGAATTGATTTGTGTATATCCTGCTCTCAAACATAATCAGCAGCAAAAACAACAACGCATCTCGATTCTCATCATAAAAAGTGTGGGCCAGTTACCGTGTGTTCTCTTCGTCATCATATTCATTTTTTTTGATGAACAAACAACAACAAGTAACACACATCGTAGTTTTTGTTTGCAATTGCTCCTGTCCAAAACAAATACGGATTTTTTTTTGTTTGCTTGAGCCGCCACAACTAAAGAAAAATAAAGATCGAAAAAATCTTTGTGAATGAATGAAAGAGAAATTCTCGAATCGTTTATGAATGAAAAAATTTTACATAAAAAAAACATGACAGATTAAACAAAAGAACCACAGCCATTCGACATGTAAATATAATGGCAGATGTTAGCTAATGGTGAAAAAAAGGATCGTCGTAGGTGGATTGGATCCACATCAACATCATCGATTGTCATGCCGTTCGGTCATGATTTGATCGTGTCAAGTCAAACAACTATAGATGATGATGATGATGATGACAACATGTAATGGCTCGCGAAGTATGTGGTTTATATTTTGACAAAAACTTAGGATATTCTTTGTTCTATTTCTGCTATTTTGACTGACATGACACGACACACATTGAATATTTGTTTTTTTTTGTTCTGTCCATCTCTCTTTTTAAAATCATTTATTCATTCAAAGCAGGCTGACCATGTTAAGAATCATATTGCTAGTATTAATAATGAGATCAACAGCAATCAACGATTGAATCAATCATAATCAAATGTCAAGTGTTTGAATTGTATTAAAATTAATGATGCTAGTTCATTGAAAATAAACAAAAAAAACTAGACAATGTTCTAATCATACAAACATTCATTATCAAGAATATCTATTGATTACCGGGCCCATATTTGGCGGTACGAAGCGATATATACTGGTAACGAAAATGATATGTTTCATGTTCCTGTTGCCAACCATCCGACATTGAATGATCATAAACATTGTCGAAAAATTTGCTGAAAAATCTCAAACGTTTCGATTCAGGCACAAATGGAGTTAATGGATAAATGAAACGGATACAATCTTGTATTCGTTTCAACGTGTCGAACTCAATTCGTTGTTCAACCAATTCCATTACGGATAAGTTGTCTGTACGAAATCTGTATTTGGCTAGCAATTGCTTCAATTTATCCATTTCTTTAGGCCAATCTGGTTTGGTAAATTTATACGCCGATTCATCTGATAACCGCAACGACATATCGTCGGACAGGAAGACTTCATTTCCTATGCGAAACAGATCACTCCAGAATGAAAATGTCGCGCATAATATGCCATCTATGCATCATTAATATAATTATTTTTAGATTTTTTTTTTCATCAAGTTTTTCAAGGCTAACCTGGTTTTAGAATAGAATTCAAATTGGCCAATATAGTTTCGATATTTGGATCCATCATTTGAAACGAATGGATGGCAGTGACCAAATCGGCAAACGGTTCGCCAGCATAATGTTTAAGAGGTTGGCTGAAATCCGACTTACGAACATCTGCCTTGATGAAATGGCCAGATTGTTTATAATGATTTTGGGCGTAATGAATCATATTTTCATCGGAATCAATTCCCATTACAAATGCGGATGGGAATGATGCGACCAATGAAGCGGTTGTACATCCTGTTTGACAATCGATATCGACAATTTTACGGGACGATTGATCATACTGTTTCAATGATGGTTTTTCAATTATTCGGTTCAAATCCAGCAGGCGAATTTTCGCTGCTGATTTCTCTAAGCTTTGAAATTGTTTAACAGTATTAGGCACAGTCAATTGTTGGTCCATTGTACTTGAATAATTGTTAATAAAAATACACAACACGAATTCATTTGAAAATGAAAATTCCAATCATTTTATTAAGAATTTTATAAATTTAGAAAAAAAATTAATTATCGAATGAAATAATTCAATTTAATCATCGCCTGCATAGCATTCATCGCCTCCATATCTGTGATCTTCTTTATCTTTTTGAAGTTTAATCAAGTCATCGATTCGTAAAATAGTGATTGCAGCTTCGGTGGCGAATTTCAAGCTTTTAATTTTAGAAATAGCCGGTTCAAGAACGCCCATCTTTATACAATCCTTGACTGAACCTTCAATTAAATCGAGGCCGACATTTTTCAATGCAACATGCTCGGATTTTTGCTGAGAACTATTATGGTAGGCACGAAGTTTAGCCACTAAATCAGTTGCATCTTTAGCCGCATTCACGGCCAAAGTTTTTGGTATTACCAACAAAGATTTTGCGAATTCAGCGATGGCCAGCTGTTCTCTTGATCCAATAGTGGTCGCAAAGGTTTCCAAATAGACGGACAAAGCTGCTTCAACCGCACCTCCACCTGGTACGACTTTTTTTGATTCAAGCACACGTTTTACGGCACACAACGAATCATGTAATGATCGTTCCATTTCATCAAGAAAGAATTCATTTGCACCACGAAGAATGATTGATGCTGAATTATGATTTTTTGTTCTATGATTGAATTTGAATTCATTAGATAAATCATCATTTCATTAGAATTGATACTTACCCTTTCACCATTATGAGCTCATCGTCGGACACTCGTTCTTGAACAACTTCTTCAGCTTCACCCAACATTGATGCTTCAAATGTTTCTTCACCTTCCATGTTAGCCAAACTGGAGATTAATTGACCACCGGTAGCTTTCGCAATACGTTTCAAATCAATTTTTCGGCAACGACGTACAGCCATCACACCAGCTTCTAGACAATATTTTTGGCAGAGTTCATCAATACCTCCGGTCGTAAGAATAACATTGGCGCCGGCATTGATAATTTTCAATATTCGTTCTTTGGTTATGTCACTTTCTCGTTTACGCATGTCTTCCAATTTGTCCGGATCGGTTACTAACATTTGAACTCCCATTTTCATTTTTGCTTTTTGAAGTGAAAAATCCAACAAGGCAATCTTTGCATTCTTTATATATTTTGGCATTCCTGTTTTTGAACAAAAAAAAATTTCAATCATTAGTAACTGATTATCAATGAATCTATCATGTTGATATCAATTTATTCTCATATACATGGATAACAGAATCACAATCATTTGCGAGCTGCATCAATTGACCATAATTTTTAATCATTTTGGAAATTTTACAAAAAACAAAGGATATAATTTCTTTACCTTGCATTGCAATGACGCAGTTCAATGCAAATCCATTGATAAGCATCGATTCGCGCATCGATTTACCGTTCGCTTTGAGCACACGAATAGCTTTTACTGGATATTTAAATCCACCACGACCATCGGATTGTTTAATGATGGTCACAGCATCGACAACCATATTCGCGAAAAAATCCGAATCACTAAGAAATAACAATATTCGATGAGACCAATTAATTAAAATGATAATTAGTAATTAATTTCATGAAAAAAATATTGGATATGACCGAAATTTCTTTACTCCCAGCGTATAATCCATTTCACAAATTATAAATGCAAAGTAAAATGGATAAAGTTCATGGGACAAAAAAACTATTTCAAATAATAACTTACGATCCAATCAATTTGGATGACAATGAAGTTTTGGCCGCATTAATTATAGAGTCTTTACCGAGGTCATCTACTGAAAGGCAAAGATTTTCCTGAATATATTTGACAGCTTCTTTGCAGGCTAAACGATAACCCGAAATGATCGATGTTGGATGAATTTTGTTTTGAACTAATTCATCTGCATTCTTAAGTAGTTCAGCAGCAATAATAACCACCGATGTTGTTCCATCACCAACTTCTTTGTCTTGCAATTGAGCTAAATCAACAAGAACCTTGGCAGCTGGATGTTCCACTTCCAATAAGCTAAGTATGGTTGCACCATCATTCGTAATGGTCACATCACCAATATCATCAACAAGCATTTTATCTAATCCAATCGGTCCCAACGAAGATTTGACAACATTGGCAATTGCAGAGGCTGCCATGACTATGAAAATCAATCATCAATAATTATAATTATAGTGCAAATAAACAATAGCAAACCATTTTGTGTACGGACATTCTGTCCCGAAATACGCTGTCCAGCAACTGAAAGTAAATTTTGTACAGCTGACATTTTCACCAAATGAATAATCAAATAATATCAAAAATGTTTTAACAAGTTAAAATATAAATCTAATCAGATCAAATGATTCGACAAGGCGTGTGTTTCAATCCGGCTTCACAATGGATTTCAATATCAGCATGGCAATACATTATAATTTTCGAAAAGTTTATGAGCACAAAACCAAGCTGAAAATTCTGAAAACTTTCCAGCAGACTTAATCATGGCCATTTACCTGTTTTATTGAAATGAAAATTAATTTTATAGACATGATGATTTGAATGTCGCTATTTTATTTATTTAGATTTTCAATGGACATATTTTTAACAATGATTGCAAATTCAATTGAAAAAAAAACATAAAAAGTTTTCTTCTCGATCATTTTTTTCCTCCTGCATTTGTTTGATTTAAACGAAAAAAATCAGAAAAAACAACAATGGCTGTGTTGTCGGGGCCAAAACGCAACGACAGACCGAATCAATCATTAGTTTTATAACTGGCCAAAACTTTATGAAATTGATCGTTCCATTTTGAAGGCTATACAATAATCATACTTTAAATGAATGAATAGCGTTGTTAATACAAAAGTAAAACGCAGCAAAAAAGAGAAAAAAATGATTAAAATCCGTTTATATGGGAAACAATCAAATCAATCAATTTTTTCAATCATAGTTCAATTGATTAAGAATTTACTTGGGCACATTCAAATTTGAAGATTTTATTTTCAATGTAAGAAAATTACAAATGTTTCCAAAAATTACAACCATGTTTTGATTATTAAAAACTATTATTTAATAACATAAATGATGATCGACGAAGATCAAATTCATTTCGAGATTTTTCTCGAACGAGAAATTCCACGTAATCTTTTTCGGGTGTATTGTAATAGGCATGGGCGATCATTTGTGCCACTTGTGAATGGTTCATCAGCTGAGTTGATTGTCCATCCACCTCTAAGATAATATGACCAACATGTAGGTTTTCCGCTGCGGCACCGCCTTCCTTTTGGATGAAAATGGTCTCATTGATTTGTATGATCAATATCATTAAAATATTAATAATCAAACCTGAATATTAATAATCCTTGGTTGTGATTGAGTGGATACGTTCGATCCACCTTCGATAGCAATACCAAGAAATGGTCTACTTTTTTTCACTTTGATTCTCCAACGGCCGTTTGGTTCCTGATGAACCAGGCGATTGTTACTCTGTCATCGATAAGCAACATATAGCAGATCAATTTATTTTTTGATTTTATTGATAACTATCACTCTTACCCTAACACGAAATGAAGAACTCCGCTGTTGATTAGCACGAGCTGATATTCCATACAATGGAGCCGATGTAAATGATGTGGCAGGCAATGATCTATGCCGACGAACAGGTAAATGATGATGACCCTGTAGATACCACGTTTCATCTGGCCAGTATTCAGATAATTGATCCGAGCTTTCGTTTGGATCGACAGATTCATGATGTATGCTCGGTATCTGCAATAAATCATGATTTCGATCGACGCTAATACTTGTTACTGGTCTATTACAATCATTCTGATCAATTTCATCAATATCCTGTTCGTCTATTTGTTGACGTTCAATGGTCATTTGTTCTACATTCATTGATTCCTGATTAAATGTTTCATTTCCTTTCAGAATAGTTTCTGAAGATGGTGATGATTGCCGCTTATGGGACATTAATGATTGTGCATGATTTTCTCGTCTCAATGGTGATGAACATGGTGTGGATAATGTAGCCGTTGTGACCGTTGTCGTTAAATTGTTAGTATGTTGTTGTGATTGTCGCCGTCTTTCATTATTTACCTGTAGATTTTTTCAAACAAATATAATGATTAAATATTCATCATTATAAAGTGAAATAATACATGGCAACCAGAACTTAATGATATTTATAAAATTAGGGTTGAAACATGAAAAATTGAAGAAAAGTAAAAAAATGAAACATGTAAAATGACCATTTATCACTGTTATTATCATGTTGACAAACGGGACACTATATTTATGTTTTACATGTTAAGAATTCGATTGAATAATGTTAATGCAACAGAAAGCCATAATTATGTCGACTATCTTGGCATAAATGTCACCATCATCATCAGTAATGACAACAGGACACTAGGTCACGTTCGAAACAACTATTCGCTTGTTCTTGTTTTCGTTCGTATTTTTTTTCAACTATTTGATGAATGATGATGACATCAATTCATTCATCCGATTAAATCGTCCACTTTTCTCTATTTCAAAATCTCATTTAAACCCGTCAATGTCCATGAGATATGGATTGTAGTGCAAAAGAATTCTGTTTGCTTATCTCATTCATGACAAATTTTAGCT
>ERZ500997.82-NODE-82-length-26485-cov-8.724101_pt1 | contig 26485 bp, 25 predicted proteins | sample MGYA00248826_ERZ500997 | MGnify/ENA primary metagenome ERZ500997 (study PRJEB25958, sample SAMN03398524) | human skin metagenome | study: EMG produced TPA metagenomics assembly of the Human Skin Microbiome Metagenome (human skin metagenome) data set.
AATAGAATTTCGAGATCAAAACAAACAAACAAATAAAAATAACAGCTAAAAGAAAAAACCGGAAGTATTAATATAACATTTCACACTTTCAATTTTTTTCCTCACACTTCTTAACGAATATTTTATTTGTCTAATAAAAAAAATGGTTTCGCCAATAAAGGTGTCAATGATAATGATATCAATGATTGAATATACAATCATAGTAATCATCTCGATTATTATTAAGGCTGATCATCATCGAATACAACGATCCTCATATAATTATGATGATGATGACCGAACTTGATTATCGGCACCATCATCAACAATAAATGATCTAATAGAAAGTCATTTTTTAGCCCAATCGAATATTTATCGATCATGATGATAATGGCAACAAGATAGTAACGATAAGGATTTCCTGTCAGGTAAATGATGATGATGACCTTTTTCGTGGTCAAATAGGATAGACAATCAACAAGAATAATGAATGCACACCAGATGTGTATAAATTAGTTTGCCCTACGGGGCCGATTTTAAGATAAAATTTAAAAGTTTGATGTTATCATTGCATCTGTTGTGATGGCTTGTTTGTTTGGAAAATTTGTTATAGCGATACTACGACCAGAACAAACTACTAACCAGATGCGTTCAAGACTTGTTTAAGGATATTTAGCTTTTTTGTTAACTACTTTCTGACATAATCACAAAAATAGACCTTCCAGGTAAACTGTTTGATTGTTTGAAATTTTAATTTGCATGATATTGATATCCTCCCCCACTTGTACGTTACTCCCTGTTGATCTATTTATGGTTATGATGATAATTACATCGTGTCTAATAACCCAAAATGCAAACACATATCTTCATTGATAATCATAATCTATTTATCAGTTTTCAAGTGTTAATGACTGATGATGATATTAGGATTTGATCGAGCACTCTTATTATCACAAATATCAATTTGCCTTGAGGTATTTCAATCGCAAGCACTAGCAGTTTGGTAGGTCGAATAATTTTTTTGAAGAATTTCAAGGTCATCAGGACACACGTTAAGGAAAAAAATCAACATCCCCATTCCTTATTAAATCTCATTGCATGTCAGAAAGAATAATGCCATAAAAGAAAATTTCTTTTCTTTTTAATTAAACGGATGTGATTCATTATAAATTTGTTATCCATATTTTCATTGAAACATTGAACTTAAAAGAATCCATCATAAACAATTTATTCATTCATTTCGAACTATCAGCTTTAATGATGCTGATGAGGCTCGATACAACTTTTTTTTCCTAAAAAAATCCGAACAACATTAACAAACGACGAAGATGATGATGATCATGAATGTTAGCATTGAAAATCGCATCATATAGAAAGTGAGAATGAACTCTGGTGAATGGGTTCAAGGTTGGATATGATCGGTGGTGGTTGATGATTTCGATTGCAATTTTCTTCTTATTTGTCTTCATTGCTGATCGTATTATGTATGTATGTGTTTAAATGTGTATTCATGTACGTTTTGGATGAATGATGACTTAATGACGATCCGAATGCCATATCATTCCATTTCTTGCTATGCAATACAGCACGAAACTTTTCGAGAGTAGAATTTACAAATAATTCCGATTCGATAAAAGGCTTCAAACATTCCATAATATATAGATCGACTTGGTGGTTGATTTAAACTAGTGTCAAGTTCGGTGAACGAAGCCCCTTATTTATTCTCCTTCTATATATAACAAGAACCATAGCCACCATCGATTTTTTTCAGTACAGAAATTCATTGTCAAGGTTATTGGCCCAAAACTATCCACCCCCTCAGACCGATCATATCAAACTACTAAGATCTTAGTTTTAAACGATCCAAAACACGATTCTCGATCAATTTTCAGATATTAGCGACAATGTAGAAAGTTTTTGTATAAAATTGAGCGTTTTCAAATATGGAAATACCGATGAGACAACTGATTCGTAAATCCAGCACTTCTATTATTTCAATGCAAAAAAAATCACAAAACCCCTAAGCTACTAAACCATTATGATTCCATTCAAGATTCCACCAACTGCTATTATATTGTACAACAAAAAATTAAATTCAATACAATGCAATTCAAGATTTTTTGTTTGTTTGGTTTATTTGAAAAATATAATCATTAACATAATAATAATAATAATAATAAGGAATGATTTTCCATCTAGCACAAGCCTTTAAAACATGGCAAGGATCAGGCAGATACAGACAGGCAAGTTCTCTGCTGAATATCAATGATGATTTCAGGTTGTTGAATGAAATCGTTCACCATCAACAGAACGCCAACATATCACGTAGACAATTTTAAAAAATATGATGAAAACAGAAAGATAATAATCACATGTTTGGCCTGACGACTGCAACCATTTTCATCTTTTATCATGATCATCATCCACGGCGTTGAGTGAAGGCGTCACTATTTTGTGATATTGTCGAATTGAAGAAATGTCCACCACCACTGCCTGGTGGTTGGCCAAAGCCAGTGGCCAATGATGAATTGGTATTTTTATTATCGTTGGCCAATGAATCAAAAGAAGGCATCGGTTCATTTTTGAATGCCATACTGCCAAATGAATGGTTTGAATTGTTGAATCTGTTGAGGTGTGCAAAAAATGAGGTGAAAAATCGATAAATTAACTCAAGAACAAAAAAACTTACGCTGAAAGCATGGGAGAAGTTTGTTCGCCACTGAATGCTGTCATACTGCCAAAAATTGCCGATGATCCGAATGTAGGACTACTACCGAACAATGGACTTCCTCCAAATACATTAGTTGTCGGTAGTGAATGAGGCGAACTAAATGATAGTCCCGGTGGTGATGCATTGGCCAGTGGCTGAAATGGCTTTTCTGGTTGCTGTTGTTGGCCAAATAATGTTCCGGTTTTTGTTTGAGGCGGTAATAATGATTCGGTGGATGGTTGCTGCTGTCCAAAAATATTGTTTGATTGAGTGGTGCCTCCAAAAGTAAAATTTCCAAATCCGCCTGTTGCTGTCGAATTGCCAAAAAAAGATGAAGTTGTTGATGTTGATGCTAACGGCTGACTGAAGGAAGGATTCGATGATTGAAGATTACCACCAAATGGTGATCCAAATATCGAATTTTCTTTTGTTGTCGTGACTGCCGCAGAGGTGTTGGTAGTTACAGGGTTTAATGATAAACTCGATAAGGTATTATTAAAATTAAAGGTTGGTTGTGATTGCTGAGCCACAGTTGTAACTGCGACTGTTGTTGCAGCAGAAGTTGTAACTGCGACTGTGGATGTAGCAGAAGTTGTAACTGCGACTGTGGATGTAGCAGAAGTTGTAACTGCGACAGTTGTTGTCGCTACTGTTGGCTGCTTGGATTCACCGAACAACGAACTGGAAAAGGATGGAAACGATGGTTTTAATGCCAAAGATAAAGCTGAAGATGATTGGATATTAGCCGAAGTTGAAAGAGAAGAAATCGTTGTAGTCGATGTTAATGATATTGTTTCTTTGTTACTAGTGGTTATGGGGACCTCTGTCTTGTTCTTGTCCAAATCATTTTTTTCAGCCAAAGATGTAGAAGATTTACTCGTATCATTTTGCTTAAATAGGGTTCCGCTGAAGGTCAAAGATGGTTTAGCTACTGAAATGGGAGCGGTAGTCGTGATGTTTTCATGTTGTGGTAGTTTGAAAGAAAATGTTGGAACTATTGTTGGCGATGAATTTTGTTGTGATTGAATTTTACTGTTGCTGGTCACTATTGGTTTGGTTGTAGCTGAATAAATCGACACATCCGATTTTGTAGTAATTGATGTCGCCGGTGTCTGTTGTGATAGCTTAGGTTGAATTAGTTTATTTTCTTTGTTTTCTGTTATCTTATTTTTTTCATCGTTCAAAATGGATGATGATATTGTTCTAGTTTTTTGTTGTTTTTGGTCCATCATCATGCGACGCTCTTTAATTTTTTCTAATACCGATGCAAAACGAGATTTTTGATTGGTATATAATGAACCATGTCCAAGTTGCACAGGACGACAGACACGAATCGGAATTGAATGACGATTTTCTAAAAAATTTCGCAAAGATATTTTACGACCAGATTCCATGCACTGAATTATGATTGGTTCGCCACAATAATGTTCTTTGCTTTCAGCAACACTAATGTTGGTCAGATTCAAATTTGTAACAGCAGATGACTGCGACAATGAAAGTTCGCCCAGCGATCGGATAAAATCCTGTAAATCCTTGCCATCTTTACACGACGAAACAGATGATGATCCATTCAGAGTTCTATGTTGTTGGTTGACAAATTTTTTAATCAGATCTTGCAATTGTAATTTGAGATTTTCAATCAATTGTTGATTATTGACCAACGCTTTGCATACAATAGCTGTGACATTCTTTGATTTACCACCACTGATGATGTTGCATTCGTCATAATCGTTAGATTTTTCATCAATAATAAATGACGTATGAGGCCGAGTTGGTGGAGATCGAACACGAATGGTCGAATGATGATTAAAAAGCGATGTAGATGTTTTCGGTGATGATGAAGTCGACCCAAGCAGCTTTATTCGTTGCAACCATTCTTGCCATTCTAAATCAAATTTGTTATTCAATTCGCGCAATTGAATTTCGATATAATCTTTCAAAGATTGTATATCTTTCATGCGACGAGTCGTCAACGGGTCAAGACTTCTCCGTTGCAATATGTGCCTGTATTTAGGATCTCTATGACGTTCCATAAGCGTACGGCTTTCCTCCATCAGATATTGAAGCTCAAGACAAGAGGTCTATTGTAAATTATAAAATGAAAAAAAAACATAAAGATCAGCATCATCATTAGGTCTTTTAAAAATTAAAGTCAACAAAAAGATGGGAATTCAGACACGTTAATAAAATTGATGTGTTACCTGAAGATCGTTGACATCGAGATTTAATGAACCATAAGATGATAGTATATTTTCCAACATCTCAGTAATGAATTTCGATTCGAATTTAATTCGCTCTTGTTTTTCATTCGTACCTATTGCTGTTTTTCGCAAAAGATTTCGCAATGAATGCATGGATTGTCGTAACTGATGGTCGAATTCTTTTATGTTGGTCAGAATTTCTTCATAATATAAATCTTCGATGTTACGAACTATTTCATTCTCTTTCTTTTGCAGTTGTTGTCGTTGTAACTGTGTCTCTTTTGATTTTGCATATTGAATCGATTCTGGTGCCAGAGATTTTTGATCAAGGCCCGATGATGATGTAGACAAGAGATTTTGTTTCGAATGAAATTCCAGGGTGGTAGTTTGATTTGATCCAATATTCGATGCCGCCGTAGAGGTAGGTAGTGACTGATTATTAGCTTTAACCAATAAGCTTGATGATGTCGATGATTTGAGTGTTATTGGCATAGGATCCGGTTTTGACGGTGGTTTCAAATTAGAAGCTGTAACGGGGGAAGGTGCCTGTGGTTTAACACATTTAGGAACTGTAGGCACTTTGATGAAATCAGAACCATTTTCATAATCAATTAGAAATAATGTCAAATGTCCATAAGAATTATAGGCCAATACAAAAGGTTGATTGATTCCACCTTTGACGACCGATGTTGAAAGTTGAAATTGTTTTGGTGTACCATGTGCAAATGATAGTCCACGAATTTGTAAAGATTCATCTGCTTCGGAAAACATCAACCGATAATTATCATCATTGGTGATTTCCGACCAATTATCGGCAGCAGTTAATTCCGGAGAAACAGAACCAATTATGGCAAATTCGCTTGATTTGTTTGTGAACATAAATATCAAATTCTCCAAAGGATAAATGTTTCCTTCGAATGGTTCATTCATTTCGGTTGGAGATTCAAGAATAAGACGGCCAAAATCAACGATTTTCATTACGGCATCAGCACCAGTTGCTTTAGATGATGGTATAGAAACCAATAAATAACAAGATTCGCTATTTTCATCATATCTACCAATGATAACGAAATTGAATGTTGATAGCCAGAAAATATTTTTGACATGAAAACACTGAAAACTTTCGGGCAATTGAATACGTTTGGTTTCCTGTAATCCATTACTGAGAACAAGATTTTGGTCATTAAGCTGAAATTTGTATTGGACAAAACTAGCAGCACCATGACTGATTACAATTTGTTTGCCTTTCGGGCTCCAGCAAAAAGTAGAAACATTACAATCGTTTGAGTTCATTTGAGATAAAACCACTACAGTTTTGCTGGGATAATCTCCGATATAAATGATGAGAAAAGAACCATCGGTGAGAGAACAGGCAAAGATATTATCATTCATTTCTGGATGCCAAGATATGAAACGGATTTTCGCTACTGTATTGACAGAAAAGTTGAAATGATTGAATGGAACCGTGCTTTCTTTGGTTTCTTCAAATGAATCATTATTATAAAAATAAATGAGTGTTGATGGTTTTATAGGACTATGACAAGCGACAGCCACTTTGGTGCCATATCCTTTTCGCGAGATTGATAAAAGATGCGAAATGTGTACCTCATCGATTTTGATCACAGTTTTAGAAGAAATATTCGTATCCACATGATTCAAAAAACTTTTACTCCATACATCAAAGTTCAAAAGGCTAACAAGTGGCACATAGATTAATTCATTTCGACAGCATACAAATACTCTTTGGTTACGATGTTCGATAACTAAACAGCTGCCTGATCCGTCCTCATTTTCCGGCGTTATTCCATAGCTTTTTAATTGTATGAATCGTAATTCCTGAAAAACTCAAAATCAATACTTGTATTAAAAATCCAAAACAAAATAGCAACCTTTAAACATGTTAATTCAGATTGTCGTATAGTAGCCATTGAAAAATGAAAAATACATGAAACATGAAATTGTCAATTTTAATCATAAAGATAATCAATCGCAGGAGAATAGATTTTTATTTTACGAATCATAATAAAGCGCAAAGGCTGATCGCATGTAAAACATTGCATAAATTGACGCCCGGCTGAAATATTTTCTTTCACCATTCATTCATAAATGACGTTTGCTTTAATTCAACTAAAAGAATTAATCAAATCAACAAAAATTATTCATTTAATAAAACCTTTAAATGTCTTTGTTTCCAATATGTGTAATTCTGGAAAATACTCTGAATAAAATAATATAGTGATTTAGCATTTAGATAGCATCGCATCATTAGGAGAATTATCAATATCAATTTGATAGGATAAAATGCAAGATCTATGTACAAAATAACATATAAAACAATCAGAGTAATGTGAAGTATATTGATCGACCGTAAAAGTTTGTGTTGCGTTCGAATCAAAATTTCTCGAGTTGACCATAGATAGACGAAAAAACTGTTCGGTTTTATCGTTACATTGTATTCGCATTGGCATCGATGACAATTGGTAAAACCAGTGCTTTCAATCCATTCAACTAGACATTGTCGATGGAAATTACTTTCACGACAGTAGCATAGATTTGACACAAATCTTTGTTCCAAACGATTGACATTTTCTGGCTTCAAACACAATCGACAATATTGAAGTCGTTCCATTTTTCTATATGATTAATAATATTTGGTAAAAATCGTTTTATAAAACAAAATTCTTAATTTTAATTTTAATTTTTAACAATATGCCAAGTTCTGCCATCTTTTGTTCCAGGATCTAAACTGGAATTTATGTTCAAATTTTTGGAGCAAATCCGAATTTACCAATTTTGGAGGGTGCTATTTACTTGACTTTTTTTGGGGTGTTGACAAAGTGCTATTTTGCTAAGGTTGAAAAGCCGAGAGCCGAAAATGCTGTTTTGATTATCTATTTGCTGAATTATGAAGTAGCCATAATTGTCTGTAAATGGATCATTTTGCGATCAAGAGCAAGAGAAAATGGTCAAAACATCTTTCGCGTTTTTAATCTGTGTCTTATCATGTTTTCTTCTCACCATTCAATTGATTGCATTCAAATTGCTAATTAAACAGGCCAAAATTGAAGAGCCAACAGCTTGGGTAATTATAATTTATTATTTAGCAAGACATCAATAATTTGAGCATTTCGTTTAGAAACTCCTCGATCAAATAACTGTAGCCGCACAGCAATATAAAATTCCATTATTCGTTATCGATCGATTGTTGCTGAATTATATCCAACAAGGTGACTATCTTCTTAATGCAGAATCATTGCCAAGAAATTACCCGCTTAAAAATGTCAATCATCACCACTTTTCTTCGAAACGCAAATTTTACAGCAATTTTGTTTCATATCATCAATCATCTAATTCATTACTGTCAAAGAGTCGAGTATGCAAATTGTTCTGCAGAGGTGAAAGTCGCTTAACTCATCTTGGTACTTTAGCCGATTCGATTTCACCTGAAACAGTTGATCATTTCAGTAATTATCTTAAAGATCATTATGGTCTTAGTGTGATTACACTGAAAGATATTGATTCATCGCTGTTGCACTTAAATATACACGTATCAATTCCAACGCATATTGTCATCGTCGATGAAAAAATTGATATCCGAAAACAATCACATGTTGTACATATCGTCATTTTCTATGATCGTGTTCAAGGTGATAATTGGTGGCAAGCACCGATCAAATTTAATGAAAATCATGAACGAATTCTCCATCGACAAGGTCTTAAACGAACCGAATTTCGCTTGCCATATTCAAGTGCCATCTATGACAAGTACGTTTCGTGTTTGTTAAATTTTTTTTCATGTTCAGAATGTTGATATTTTCTATTAAAGAACCGAAATACTGCGGACAACTATTGATGGTTTGAAGATTTTTCTTCCACATCCTCCCAAATCATTCCTAACTCCTTCAAATGATAAGAGATTCATTGAGTGTGATCGTCGACAATCAATAGAATTCTACAATGAAAATCCCAAAGATGAAACTCCTGAAGCAAACAATTTTCGAACAAAAGCTCAAACATTGCTGACAAAAGCTCGACAATTAATTGAACATGAATTAGGATTGCCATTTTGGTTGAGTTCAGGAACGTTACTCGGTTTTTATCGCCAATGTGATTTCATCGTTTACAGTGGTGATGTCGACATCGGCATGTGGGCCGATGATTTTAAACCAGAAATAGTTGATCTATTCTCCATAAATAATATTCCATTAATACATTGGTTTGGTCGACCGAATGATTCACTTGAATTATCATTTTTGATGGATGATCTGAAATTGGACATTTTTTTCTTCTATCGAGAACAAGATCATTATTGGAATGGTGGTACTCAAGCTAAAACTGGTCTCAAATTTAAATATAATTTTCCAAAATTCACCCTTTGTTGGACCGATTTCATTGGTCTATTGGTAAGAATTCCTTGTGAAACAGAATCATATATCGAAGCTAATTATGGTAAACAACAATGGCGAATACCACGACGTGATTGGGATTGGAAATCTAGTCCGCCTAACGTTCGACCTAATGGTCAATGGGATCCAAGTGAATGGTCTGAAACCATAAGGCTGATTCCGATGCCCAATGTATAGTGCAAAAAATTTCAAAAATTTCCATTTTTTTTTGTTGTAGATCATGCACATATAATTTTTTAAAAATCTAGTCACAAGAACAATTTTTGTCAAAAACAATCATTTTATTTAGTGAAGAAAAAATAAATATATCTTTAATAATTGTGTTCATAAAATCTTAGATTTACATGGAAAATGAGCAAAACAAAAAAATTGATTCTTTTACGAAAATTAAAATATTGTACATTGTTCATGATCATTATGATTAGATGATTGACCAATCGATACGGCTCGTAAAGGCCTTAGTTGATTATGATTTTCATGATGATTTAATTGCTGCTGACTGGCCATTGGAGGTGGAATTGAAGCTGACGATATTGTCGATGATGAACATGATGATGACATGATGTTTGTTGTTGTTGAATTGGTTTCGGATATTGACAAAAATTTAAGCTTATCATTCAACTGATTGTCCGGGCCATTCGGCGTTGTCGAATTGGATATGGTTCGCAGTATAGTCCCAGGATAAGCTCGGTAGTTTTTGATGGTTCCGTTGCAGTGATTAGACATTTTGAAATCATTAATATTGCTAACCATGGTTCCGCTATCATTCTGATCATCATTATCATCAGAAGCTAGAATTTTTGCAGGTGGATCTTCGAAATTTTTCAGAGTACAATCTTCTGAAATTTCTTCTAAAATATTATCATGATTGAAAGCTTCATTAGTTAAAAGATTTTCATCGATGTAACATTTATCTGAAATAGGTGGATTCATACCGATTGCTGATGACATGGCTGCTCTACCTGGCATCGCTCGATTTATTGATTTTGTTCGATCTGAATTCATCGGCTTTCGTGAATTGTTTTCAGAATCTATTAACAAAGTAGCACCGTTGTGATTAGCAGATGTGATAATCGGTGCTGATAACGGTGCAGACATCTCTTCACATTTATCAGATGTTTGTGGCTGATGGTGATGATGAGAGTGTTGAATAAAACTATTACTTCTAGTTCGAGGATTATCGGTGGCTGGAAATTGATTTTCTTCAGTCTGATTAGTGGCACGTAAAAAGCGCTTCAATTCTTTAACAGTGACCCAACATCCAGCTACTCTAGCCGCTTGCAACAATCGAGATACACATTTAGAGGCTACTTCGGGTTTTTCAAGATTCTGCAACACAATTATATAGCTGGATGCTGTATCAAGTTGACCTTCGAGTATACATTGCTGAAAAAGATCTTTAGGTGACCCGACAATTGAAAACAAATGAGGCCATAATGCTAATTCAGTTTTTCTTGCACAGTGAATGACTGTTTGAAGGAAAACGGGAAAAGCTCGAATGAAATCTACGACTCGAGGCAATAGCGCATCAGGTATTGGTTGTGAACTACTAGCTTCTTCTTCTAACACTCCGTGTAATAAGAGTTCCAAGGAATGAACAAAATGTGGTAATGTTGAACAAGTATTTGCTATCTCCCAAGCTCGATATCCTAAATTGCGACGAAGTAGTTCCCTTAAAATGTAATGTAGATAGACTTGTGATGTACGTTTGACAACGAAAAATGGTATAACGGAAAACAATTGTTGACTATTTTTCTGTTTTTGCTGTGATAACGTAGAGAGATTCGGTTGAGTAAAATCCGACTCAGCACCAAGAACGATGGCTTCACGAAATCGAATAGCTAATGGATATATTGCTGATCCGATTTCCCGAAAAGGTAACATGATTCTTTTCGATATGTATGTATGCTCATTATCATTATCACTAATATTGGAATCACTTTTTCTTGTTAATGAGGAGCCATAGGCCCTTATTGAATGTTCAAGCGAAAGCCAAATAGCCATACCATGACCGCCACAGGACAGATAAAGTGATGTCTCTAAATGTGGCCGCAATTGCTGTTGAGATAAAACTTTGAAACTTTGCTGTGATGATCTGAGGAAAGCCTGTAGTTGAACATCATCATGTGGAAGAAGCCAAAGATTTTCTACACTTGAAGCAAGTTTCACAACTTTTTTAAAGCGGATCACCTGGTTATTATCATTACTGTTAGTGGGAACATTGCTAATTTTATTGTTTTGGCTTTTATCAGAATTGCCATTTTGACTATGGTTAATATTTTGGTCACCAATATCATTTCCCTCATCTTCATCGTCCGAAGAAAATGGAGGCAATTTCGAAGGATCAATGTCCATTTCAAGCAACAAAACTCGGCCACAAATATTGATTAAAATTGAATGAGAACGTGATACAGATGATGATGATGATGAATTTTGTCTAACAACACGATGACTGATTGACTCGTTAACTGCTGTTGTTGATGAAGAAGAAGTAGATGATAGATGATGCATGTTAAAGATTGAACTATTGTACATGTCAACATGAAGATCCGTTAAAAGGCACAATGTAACACAATCGGGAAATATTTCCAAGTTATTCACAACGACCCTTATGGGTGCTGAAATGTTAAGATCATAATCATGAGAATCTTGATGATGTTGGTGACGATGGTTGATGGTCGAATAATGATGATTTCTTTTGAATAAATGAAGATCATAAAGATAGATTGTACCATCTGAACAAAGGGCTAGCAATCGATTTTGATACAATGATAATAATTGCACTTCATAATCAACAGAAATAATTTTGGCATTTGAATTGTCCAGCTTGTTCCGATGAGAATAGGCTCTGATTTCCGAACTAAAGTATAATAATGATAAATAATTTGTTTCAAATTAGATGACAAAACTTACCAATTTTCACTTAAATTATAACAACCAGCAATTAAATAATCGTAATACCAAAGAAAACCACCAGTGACAGTGACATCTCTTTCATGGTTTTCATTACCAAACAATTTCCATCTGCGATGAATTAGAGAATACATGGCTAAGCCATTGATTCCAGCAATAGCAATATTCTGTAACGTTTGATGATCAATAGCGAACAAACGAATTGGCCAATTTGTTTCCAGATAACTTTGTGGCAATGGAACAGTTATCCATTGAAATGAATCAACAGCATTCGATTCTTGCTCGGATAAAATGACGTTGCTCAAGGATTTTTCTTGTTTCAATAACTTCTCGCGGTCTATATTTTTTTCATCGTCATCAAATTTTTGATTTTGAGCAATCAATGATGAGTTTTTATTTCCACCAACAAAAATTCGGTCTTCCGAAGCCAAAAGAACGGCTTCAAGATGTACAGACGAGCAAGGATTCACAGCTAAGACACTTTTCGCTAAAGATAATTTGCACACTCGATTTGTTGATTCATTTGAGTTTTCACTGTAAAAGCGAATAAATAAAGGATTCAGATTAAAATATTAAAGAATGCAACAAACAAAAACTTACCGTTCCACCATCCACAAATGGAATCCTTCTTTGCCGAACACTAGATCAGACACTTTAAATGGTGTTTGATTAAACTCGTTTCGGATATCAAGTGAATTATACCAAGAAATTGAATAGATGAGCAAAGATCCGAAAACCGACCATAGTGCAAAATCACCATTTTCCCAAATCGTAGCCAAAACTGTGGAATCCGGAGTCCAACGAAGCGAAATAAGGGGACCGAGAATTTTTTCGGCATCAGGATAAACGTTTGGTGGAAGGATCATCCGGAATGAGATGACAAATCGTCGATCCACCTCATCAAAATCACAGGCAACTGCTTCAGATGAAAGTAATCCGAACACAATAAATGCGTATTTATGATTAATAGCTGTACATAGGGCATTATCTATATGGCCTATCATTTGCAATTGATTGTATGTCGTAGTCGATGTTTGTTCGTTTAAAGGCAAAAATGCGCCGAGTCCATTAGAGAAAACAAGTGAAAAACCACCAATGATGGTCGAATATTTGAAATCAATTATATGATTTGAATGTGATGACGAAGGTAGATTTAGTTCTGGTGATTTTTTCGCCATCAAATGATGATGATGGTGATTTTGAGGCACAGAAATATTCAAATGAAAGTTATCATCTAACTGGCCATTCCATTCGACTCCACTTAACAAGCCTGATTTGGTTGCAATGACCATCTCTTCTTCAGCAGCCATTATGCTAAATTTACGTACAAATGTTTTAGTTTAGCAAAACTTAACCATAAAAAACAAACAAACGACATACCACGAAATTCCGTCATTTATTTTTAGTGAATTAGTAAGCTGTATGAATAAACAAGGAACCTTCTTCTCTTCAAGAATCGAATCATTGGAAATGCTATTCCTGCCGAAAATAAAAACTTTAAATTTTAACAATTAGGATTTCATCAGTGCTCACTTTGGTTCAATGATTGGCATAACATCCTGATCATTTATAATCACTTGATAGAAGAGAAGAAAATCATTGGCAGTTTGTATGACAATCTGTGTCGAATCGGAACGCCAAACGGCAGAAACATTTGGACCATATTTGCTTATCGAATCATTTGTTCGTTGATAATGAACAATTTGAACAGCTGGTCGACAAAACCAAATGGAAAAATGCGCACCAGATAACAATAAAAACAATGATTGATCACTGTTGGCCAAAATTGTGTCAATTCGATCACATTTCTGATTACATAGATTTAATGTTTGCGGCCATCCAATTGGAAAATACATTTTTAATGAGTACTTGTTTTGCTAAAAAAACTACAATGTTGAATAAAATTTTCGAATATGCTGTATTGAAAAAAGATTCGCAGATTCGTAGTGTGTCGACAAATTATCATCGTGAAAATAGTATCACATTGTTTTTATTCATTCATGGTGAAACTTTGATTTTGGATCAAAAATTAAAAGAAAACATTAAAATCGTACAAAGGAAATCGTACAGCTCAACATAAATTTTGATATCCAAAACATTCAACATACTTACCTTTTGCTAGAAAAAATGTATCTATTTAAGGAAAGTCCAGAAAAAGAAAATTTCTGATTTAACATTGGAAAGAGTAAATAATTTTTTATATATTGTTCCTGTCCTAAATTCAAGGTACATTCATTCGCTCATTGATTGGCTCTTTTTTTGTTGTTGTTATTATGAACGGCTTTGTGTATTGGATCGGAAAAAAACAAACTCAATCGAATCAAAAATAACAGTAACGATATGAATATGATGTGGTTGGAAGTAAATATCTTGTCAGACGAGTTATATTTTGATGTTTTTTTCGAGCACTTAGAAAATTTTCTTATTCTGACTTTATGTGAATGTATGCGACGAACAGATGAAATGGTTTATTCAGAAGCCAGCTGTGCCATTTTAATAATTATCTCTTTTGCATGCAAACTGTTTGTTTGTGTATTGATTGTATTGATATTTATACATTGGTTCGAAGCGTAAAAAAAACAATCCGGCCGCAATCAAAATAATGATGACACGAAAAGTTCTGTTCAGATAGTACGTTTAAAATGTTGCGTCTGTATAACTGTACTTTGATCCGTTATCCGCGTTTAGTTGCCACAAATTTTTATTTTTCAAAGAAAAATGAATTTAATCGTCGAAGACCTATTTAATCGACCCATTTCTGAGGACTAAATAATTGATTGATCAAATTTTAAAATTGCAAAATTTTTAATTTTGTGGCTAAAAAATGCAACGAAAAAATTTAATTACATTGTAAATGAATTTTTAAACTTTATTAGATGCCTGTTCAATATTATTGGTAGGTAAAATTTGTGTTTCAATATCGGTATCACAACTATAATCTTTACCGGTAATCGATCGAATCATATTATTATTGTGCACATAATATTTGCCAAAAACATCATTTTTAGGTATATTTGGATAAAGGTAAAGAAGAAAATCGGCAGATTTGATCGTATGTGAAACGGACATTTTTTTTAATCGTTCCAAATCCCAGGGTAATAGTTTGTCGAATTTTCTGTTCTGAACATAAGCAACGGTGATGGCACCACAAAATGTTACACTGAATCTAATCAGAAATGTTCCATCTATACATCCTTGTAGCAATTTCTCCGACATTTCCGGCGATATGAATCCATGAATGAGGCCATCTATGAACAATTGTTTGAGATGATCACGAACCAAAATAAGAATCTTGTAGAACCATTCGAAAAATGTAAAATGTCTCATCGGTAATGGTGTCTTGGCAAATTGTTCCCACGTTATTACATCGTTATTATACTCATTACCGCTCGGTATCATTGTGCGAATGAAATTCAGATGTTCTTCGCTAAGGAAAACACCCACATCTTTGCAAAATTTTTGATTCAAAACGATGGCCAATTCTGGCCATGAAACTGAGGAACGGGTTTCAAACATTTTTCGATTTTCTATTGCAAAAGCATTATCCCAGAAGATTGTGGCGTATGAATTTCTATAATCTTTGCGACTGAGTACATTTATTGGCAAGGAAAATGTCTGCCATATCATAAGGTGAGAAGAAAATCAAATTCTAAATGAAACGTAAATGAATAATAACTCACATGTAATGTAAATTTCAATCCTGACATATCAATGTTCAGCCAGAAGATAAATTTAAATTTATTCTCCGTCACTGGCACAGCTTTAGGATTATGACCGCGACGATTGATATCCACTTTAAGGTTGCTTGTAATTGTAATAGTCAAGATTTCGTTTTCTATGTTTAATATCGGTTCCACTTTGTTGATTATGTTAAACGATGATTTTCGAGGCCGAATCGCTTCTAATCCTTCATCTATAACTAAACGGATTTCATCTTCGGCTAAAAGTCGCATATCAAATGATTCAAGCCATTCCTGAAAATTGTGTGGTAACTAGAAAATGATTGGTTGTCTAAGGTGACATTACAAACTTTAAAAGATTGTTCTTACCAATTGATAGCCAAAGAGTAAACCGATTTTCACCTCAAATTTTGCATTCGAAATGATAGTCAATGGATCATGTTTCAAAATATTCGAACATGGTTGCTCTATAACTATGAATGCATTTTGCAACAATAATTGTAGTTGATTTCCGATTTTATGTGATAAATTTGAAAACCATTCATTAAAATTTTCATTTATCATTAAAAAATTCAGATAGAATTTGATGATGATTGTATTGCATCGCTGAATATCATCAAAAATGGACATATCAATTCGTCCAGTAATAATCGATTTCTGTTGTGCACTTTTCCATTGATTTAACAGGTTTATGATGTACCATTGAATCTTAATTATTTCTGTTATGATTTGCTCCATATATTGATACAATTGTTGATGAGGATGACAATGTTTTTGTCGATTTATTTCATCAAAGTCTTCAACCAATTTATTCAACCCATTTTCCCATTTGATCAGGTCAATTTTTGGAGATTCATAATCCATGTTTCGTGTTAATTATTAGTAAAATAGAAATTTATGTAAATTTTAAGTCATTATAAAAAATGTCATCAGCATTTTATTGTAATCAAGTATGCAAGTTATGACATTGCATTCATCACGTGAAAGTGATGATACAATTGATAATATTGACCATAAAAATTTATTACCAGTCAATTAATATTAAAGTAATTTGTAGAAATTTTGTACCTAATCACCAAAAACTTTAAGTAAATAATATTTTATCAAAACTTGTTATAAAATTGAATGCATATTTGTCATCTGGAGAGAGAATGACGCCATCACGTTCTAATAAAATTGCCATCATACCGGATTTCTTTGCCGCTTTTGCTTCTATTGAATTTGTCAAACGAATAAATGCTTACTTTGAGAAACAACTTTGCGACTGATGATAACTAACCTTCCGAGACGTCCGTAAGGAAAAGAATTTCATTGGCAGATAAATCAATTTTCTCGGTGATCAATCTATAGCTATCGGCTGATTGTTTTGGACCAATGTTTGTATCAAAATAATACGAAATAAACTGAATGAATAATTTAAAAAAAAATTAACAAATAGTCTAGATTAGAATAGTGACACTGACCGGTGTCAAATCTCCATGACAACTATGAGAAAACAAAAGTTTTTGAGCCAAAACACTTCCGGAGGAGTAGATTCCAATTTTAACATTGAATTCGGAAGTCCATCGATGAAAACATCGAAAAACATCTTCGTATACACTGCATGAAAATTCAATTAATTGAATTCTATGAGATTAAAACTTACTGTCCAAGAATCTGTCCAGTTTTGTAGCCATTTTCCCAAATATGTCCCTGTAATTGCTTTAATGCTCCAACTTTTCGATCATGATCCATCAACCAATTGACATAGACGCAAACGCCGTCAATGTTGAAAGTACCATTATTGTCGATTTCGTGACCAAGCATTTGATGGTCAATTAAATCCTTATGATATTGTTCAAATAAAAGTCGAACATCATCTCGAGTAGTGTCTGTGTCCCAGGTTTTAATCAAATAATTGCGAAGTTTTGCACGAACATATGGAAATAGTTGTTCTTTTACAAATGTTATTGCCGTAGTTGTACCTTCGATATCACATAGAATCACCTTTGGTTGCTTGATCTTTACAGAATCTTGATTTTCTCCAGCCATTATTTCAAAAATTTGTGTAAATACAAAGCCTAAACTTCGAACTGCAAGTGAAATAACGAGCTATTCCAAAGTTCAATTTTTATTTATCCAAGTTAATATGTTGCAAGTTTTGACAACACGAAAAAAAATCAGTTTTTTAGCGATAATAATCAATTATTTCTTAAATTTTATTAATTAAACAAATTGGCTGAAAATATGTAAAAATAATAACAAATTTACAGTCTTCCTCCCAATTATTAATGAGTGCGTGTGCATGTATTGACAATGAAAACAGGTAGACTTAGGTAGAATTTTAAAAAAACATGAAGTGTTCATATTAAATTAACCACCGGCTGGGGCAACATGTCGACGAATGAAAAAAAGTGTAGCCAAAATAAGAGCTAATATGGTTGCAACATATAGGTCCCAATCTTCACCGAGATAATTGTCGACCAGATATGATACAAAATTAATTGGCGTATAGAATAGATCTTTAAATCCAAGGTTTTTGATGTGATCATAAAAATAGACGAAGAATAATTTGATTAGGGCAAGTGCAACTGGAACTTGAGCATCGGTGGATGTGACGGCCGCCAAATCATAATATCGTTTAGCCAGGTAAATATCTCTTTTTAGACCAAGCCCCTTTTCATACATGTAGCCTAAATTGAATAATGCCTGAGCATTGTTTTGCAATTCCGATGCTATCCGATATTGATTGGCCGCCATTTCATAATCTACTTTTGTGCCTAAGCCATAATAATGATAATCACCCAATTTGACTCGGGCTATCGAATAGCCTTGAGATGCTGAACGGCTCCAATACATGAAAGCACGATTATAGATTTCATGTTTATCAAAAAGATCTCCAACTTCATCCCGATCCAACATGAATGCTGCATTGCTTTGAGCTACTTCATAGCCAAGTTCGGAAAGAACGGCATATTTGATGAACGCATTAGAACGACGACCTTCTTTATAATCGTTGTGTGCCTAAACAATAAGAATATTAATTTGAGATCTCCAACATTTTTCAACATACTTCCATAAGCAAAGTTCCCCATTCGCCGCGTTCGCAGACAGATTTGAAAAGTTCTACAGCTGTAGAACACGATTGAAGAGTACCTGTACCTGTTGCTTGCATTTCGGCCAAATGATAGAATGCAATTAAATGTCCAGATTGCAGGGCCATTTTGAAATATTCGATGGCCGCTTTGTAATCTTTTGAAACACCATAGCCATTAAGATACATTATACCTAGATATAGTTGGCCATCTACCCAGCCTTGCATAGCGGCAGCAGAGAAATATTTCAATGCCATTTTAAAATCTTTGTTTACACCACGTCCTTGGAGATACATTATTCCTAATCCACTTTGCCCAATCGGATTCTCTTTATCTGCAGCCATTTTGAAATATTTCAATGCTTTTTCAGAACTTTGTTCGACAACTTTATTTCCTTCCAAATACATCTAGGATTTATAATCATTTTTTTAAACTCTATAAATAATTCCTCAAGATTAATCTTACCTTTCCCAGATATGCCATAGCATTGGTGTTGCCCGATTCTGCAGCCATAGTAAAATAATGAAAAGCTCGGTATTGATTTTGAGCGACACCACGTGCGCCTTGAAAATGTAATTGGCCAAGACCAACCTGGGCACTAATATCGCCTTTATCGGCCAAAAATTGGTAATACTGAATCAAATCATCATCAAGTGAACCGTGATAAGGACCGGAATTCTCCGCTTCGTCTAAGATTCGAATCCGTTGTATTGATGGATTATTTGAAAACGTATAGCTTTGCTCAACTACTTTAGCCACTTTACGATAATAGGACAAAGCGAATTGACAATTGGATGCGACACTTATCCCTGACCAATAGCGATAACCAAGTGCCATCCGGGCATACGTATGATTTGCAAGCGAAGCGAATGTATAATACAATAGAGCTTTTGCTTGATTGGCTTTTACCGGTGGCAATCCAATGGCATACATAAATCCAAGATACTGCAACAAATCATAATTGTTAACAAAAAGTTAGCAAAAAAAAGTTTCATACCAGATGCGCTAGACTATTTCCTTTAGCAGATAATTCTTGGAAATATTCAAAAGATGTATCCAAATCAAGAAGAGGATTACCATAAAAATATGTGATGGCCAATTTCAATTTCGCTTCATCACTGCCTTTTTTAGCCAATTTTTTTAATGTTATAACGACTTCTTCAGGTGATTTTTTTTCAATCAATTTATCAATGTCTATAGTTGGCGGACTATTATTATCATTATTATCGCTTGTTGTTTTTTCATTTGATCTATCTTGATCATTGAATGCTGAATCATTGACAACTGTATCAACGCTCGGCGAAAAGGATTTAGATGACGAAGATTTAGTTACTTGGTGATCATCACTATTATCACTAGATGAAATGAACACATCTTTTTCATCGGAATTGTTATCAGTTGGTACATCCGAACTTTCGTCGGAAATATCAGTTTGAACATCACTTGTAGTAACGGTTGGATTATCGAGGGATGATTCTTGATCATTAGAGGAATCATCTGAGATTGCTGAATTCGATGCCGACTGAGGTGGCTGAGAATGAGTCGCGAAAATGAAGGAAAAGAGTACAAAGATCACAATTATGAGTTTCATCATTATCAAATTCAGTTATTTCTATGTTCCATAAGATCGATCTGATGTTGGTGGCAATATCGATCGTTTAATAAGCAACAATAGAACATTGTATGTTAATATTAGAACAGCTATTTCGTTAATGCACTTATTGTGTCATGATTCGATTATAATTAAAGCAATAATTAAATTCATTTATTCATTTCGAGTAAATTGCAAATTCGATACAAATTACGCTTAACCTATCAGGAAAACTACACAAGGAATTCGTGACAATAACGAAAAAATTGATAAGAAATGGCGATTCTGATGTCAAATGGATTTATTACATCAAGTTTACAATGAAAATTGATGGTGATCGGATTACCAACATGCAAGTGAAAAACAATTACGTGTAGTAGTCACACTGTTTATGAAAAGTTTCTACTTTTATTCAAAATATAACACAAAAAGAATTTATCGTAATAAAATCATCAATTGAAAGACTATTTAGACAAAATTTGGCTTTCGACGTTAAATAAGAATGGATAAAGATTTTATTTCCGCAAAAACGTTCGATTTCGAATATCATTTCCATTTTTGATTAGCTACAAACGATGATGAATATCAATAAAAAAGACAAAGACCAAGATTACGAAAATCTTATTCAAAAAGTTTTTGAATTCAAGTGCCAAAAATATCTGCACGAAAAACGAAAAAAATTACAAGATGACCCCGCGATTAAGCTTCGAGAAAAAATGCGTAGGAAAGAAGCTGAATATGAAGCTAAATTGTTGGGGAAAGACGCAGAATGGAAACAAAATCACAAAGGTAAATTGATTTTTGCAATTATCATATTTTTGATTACTTACTTTTAATTTAGAATTGAACAATTTTCTGATTGAAAATTTTCAAAATCAAAATAAAATTTTAAACAATGTTCGAAAAAGATTAATCAAAACAATACCAGCCGTCGAAAGAGATCTAAAAAATTTACTTCGAGAAGAACAAAAACTGGTTATATTGATGGAAAATAAAATGCAAAAATTTAATATGGAACAACAGTTTTTGGTCGAAAAGCTGCAGAAAAAATTGAACAATGAAGAAATGACTTGGCTGAAAGAATTTATACGTGATTGGGATGAACAAACGGAAAACATTGTTCAAATGGTAAAATTTTATTAACTATTTTAAAAGAAATTTTACATTCTTTACGAATTATAGATGCGAAATGGTTTTGAAATTAACCCCATTGACTTGAATGTATCGTTTGGATTATGTCCGGAAATTGCCGTCATAGAACCTACATTTAATAAGAACGTAGAAAAAACGGATGATATCAGCATAAGCAACGAGGAACTGACCCCATCTACAGGAGAACCAGTTACGACAACAATTGAAATCGTCAAGCCAAAAAAATCCGTAAGATTTTCCAAAATTTTAAAACCAGTAAATCGACAGGAGAAAGCTGAACCAGAAAAAAAATTTTTCGACGAAAAATCGTTTGAAATGTCCAAAATTAATGAATCCAACAGCAAAATGGAATTCAACTTCGATGAAGATAGCGACTTAACAAAAAAAGATACTTTTGAGGATTCAAAAGACAATTTCAAGACTGATTTTGCATTCAATTTCGAGCAATCAATCGAGACAGTTGCCGAGAATGCAGTGGAAAATTTCATGTTCAACTTTAGCAGTATGGAATAAAGCTAAAATGAAACATTTGAATTTTTTCATGATTTATAATTAATTTGTTTCATTTCATTTACACAACTATACAAATAATTTAGTATCGATAAAAATAATCATCATGTTATATAATGAAATTTATCTATTATAGTTTATTAAATGTTGGAAATTAATATCCATTAATCATAAAGTTGAAAAAATTAATATGTACACTTTACATTATATTTACATGTTATACACACCCATCCATAAAATTCAATTTTTTCGACACGGGTTTACCTGAAAATGAAAAATTAATTTTTGCATATCATTCGATTTTGTTGTTGTTGTTGAAACGAATGACATAGGGAACCGATAAATCCGTTCATCAATCAAGCAATAAGTATGAAAATAAATGATTACAATCACTTTAAAAGAAAGGGAGAGATATAAAAGACAATTATTGAATAAATGGATGAATTTTTTTTTCTTGGGCCGAAAAAAATCCAAAGGCAAAGATCCAAAGATTTGTGTGTATCAGCAGTGACTGATACAAAGACGCAAACCTAAATGAAAAAAAATTAAAATAGAATTGTCAACATTGAATTGAGATTCAATGTATTCAAAGAAATTTTTTCCGAAGAAGTCAAGCCTGAAGAGATATAAATAAAACAAATGATCAACATGAAATTGAGAGAATGTGCCAGTTGTAAATTCATTTCAAAAATCTCCTTTATTATCAAGAATATATGCAAGAATCAAACATACATCACGGATCATTAGAGAATTTATAATTAAAAAAATGAATAAAATATCATAAGCTAGAATACTTGAAATGTTTGCCATTTATTTCCAATGATAAAGAGAGAAAAAAGAGACACCATATTCTTATCATTATTCAATAGAAAGGAAAAAGAAAAAGGAGAAAAAAGGTTTAGAGTTTATGTATTGAAAATGTTCATGTGATCAAATCGAATCATTGAAAAAAATGGAGAAGGGAGTGAACGCATCCGAAATGATACCGAGATCAATCAGATTGCTTAGTTTTCATTTTTTTAATGAAATTTAAAAGTGAAAAATGTTACTTCCTCCTCCTCTTCAACTTTCAGCATTTGGAAGAATGATCCATAGATGAGAGATAATCATATTGGTATGAAAATGACAAATTAGTTTAGTTTCGATTTCGACTTGACTTTCTTCATGGACATATTTAAAAATATTTGATTAAATTGAAAATGAGGAAATTTATGTGTTTGTAGGCTAATAAAAATCCTTAAATGTGTTTATAAATAAGTATGGATCAAGAATTCTTGATCATCATAACCAACAGAAATATGAAAATTGTTAAACGAAAAAAGCAGCAAAAGGAGATTTTCTTTCTTCAGCAAAAAATGTTTTTGTTTGTTTAAATCCAAAATGATTAGTGCATTTAAATGTGTTGTCTAAAGTCTTCGCTCATAATCGTCCGAAATCGGATGGTAAATATTGAATGCACGATGCAATGAAGAATTAATAATATTAAAATGTGATTAGTAGTTCGTTATGTTAAAAAATTTAACGGTTATTAGAAGATTTGACAGCACACATAAGTACACACTGTTAAAGAGCAATTAATAATAACCGACATATTTGTTCTGGTTATTCATAGCGCCAGCACCGGCACCACCACCATAAGATCCATAGCCACCAACCTGAGGAGCCATTTGAGGACTACCATACATTTGTGGCTGCTGTGGTGGCATTGGAGTGCCACCGGTAGCACCACCTCGTTGTATTCCACTTTTCATCTGATTACGAGTCTGATTATATTGGCTATAATTCTGAACTGGTGATTGATACATTGGCTGTGCACTTGATCCAATTGGACCTGTGTTGTAAATACCAGTACCACCCATAGCTTGTCTATTATCATAATACATATCACGAGAAGGGGGCATCTGTGATGGTGGTAAGTGTCCACCATTGCCTAAAGCACCGCTGCCCATAGGGGCTTGTGGGGTAGGCGGAGCCTGAGTATAATATGATGAATAATTCATCGGTGATTGATGATGAGGTGGTGGGGGTGGATATGAATGGTATTGATTTATTGGTGTATGAGGTGGTGGTGGCCCATACTGATGCATTGGCGACATTGATGCGGGAGGCATCATCGAATGATCACGTATTGGACGATTAAAGCGGCCACCGTTACGGTTATTACGCATACGATTATTGTTGTGCATTTGATTACTTCCATTCGAATATCGATTATTATTTTGGATTCTTCGATTAATTTGATTCTTGTTATTCATATTGTTGTTTTTCTGTTTAATATTTCCGTTTTGATTATTGCGATTACTACCAAAATTTTTCTTTCGATTTTGTTTCCTTTTACTTTTCTTAGCCGTAGATGTAGAAAGCTATGAACGAAGTCAATTTAGAAATGAAAAACAAGCATTAAACTAATGTACCTGAACAGTGATGGCTGACCCATTGAAATTATGATTGTTCAATTTTTCCATAGCCACACGAGCTTCTTCTTTGTCTTTCATGTGCTACAGTTATGGTAAAAAAAATTAAAGTAAAATTAAACCAAAAATGTCATCGCTCACCACAAAGCCATATTTTCCCACAATATCACAATGTGTCACTTGACCATAGGTGGAAAATAATTCTTTCAGTTGATTCTCTTTAGTTCCCGAAGGCAAACGACCAACAAACAATTTCGGTACTTGTAATTCAGCACCACCATTAGCATTGGATTTTGTGCCGGCATTTTTCGTTTCATCCTTTTTTTCACCGTCGATCTTGTTATTTTCGACTTCGGTAGCTGCTGATTCATTGGTTGCTGATTGATCATCGGTTTTAGTTTCGACAACCTGTTCGATAGGCTACAATGATCTGTAAATTACGAAAAACATATAATCATATCAATCATAACTAACCGTTTCTGTTTTTATAATGGCGGCCATGTCAAATTAGATTTTCTACAAATTGATTGATGTAATGCACTATTAAAAATGATAATCAAATGATTAAAAATTAATAGATGCGATAAATACAATTCAATAGGGGAAAAAATTGAGCGAAGAATCTGAGAAAAATCGAGCCAAAATCAATTTTTTTTTCGACAACACTGTTCAGCAAAATGTCGAGAACAAAGAACTGGCTGTCACAATTGATATGAGTTGCTAGCGGCATTAACAACAAGAATATTCCAATTTAGTTAAATGTCAATGAATTTATGATAGCAGTAATTTTCTTTACATTAAATACGAGTAAATGAGTTGCTTTCTTTATACCGCTATTACAAAATAAAATTTCTGCGAAACTTTCTCATTATGACTTACAAATTCCGAAAACTTTTCGTATATAAATGAAGCATTCATTTTATATTTCCTTATCCTTATGATGATTATTATTATTCTTGCAGGCAATTTTTTTTATATTTATCTATTTTGTTTTATTATTTTTGAATATCAAAAATATTTTTAAAAATCATTTTGGAATATATTCATCGAATAGAATTGATAAGAATAGGAATATGATCCATTAATACATGCATTCGAAATTCTAAGTATTGTTATTGTCCACTGGATGCCAGGTCTAACAGACGAATTGTCGACCAACAGAGAACATACTGAATAATGTTGAAATCCCATTTAACAAATAAGGAAAAAAAATCATCCACTAACCAATATCAAATGGATTTTGAGTGTAATTCCCTGCATTGCAGCATCATCATTTGCTAAATGAAAGTAAACGAGAGTGAAAAATCTACCACCACACTTTTGTATTCTATATTCATTCTTCCAAACACAAACATTCGACTATTCCAAATTCAGTTTTTATATTGTGTTATCATATCGGTTTTTGTCTTTGTGCGGCTGATCTGTTCGAATGTTTTTTTTTATCAACAGAATTATTGATAATTGATAATTTTATTTTCAATTTAATTTATTAAACAAATTACAAACGTCAACAATTTATATCGTTGTCATTTTAAACTTAATTATTTTAACTCTTTAGTAAGTTTGATCTTATATGTTTATTCTTTTTTTTCCACTTTCACATGCACCACTTTTTTCAAATCATTCTTTTTTTCACATTTCATTGTTTATTTGAAAACTTGTTCCATTTCATTTATATCATATTTTGAAAAAATAACAATTGTGAAATGCTCCAATTCATAACTGTAATTAACATGGAAATTTTTATTATTATTATTAGATTTCTTTCTTTTTCTCTCGGTAGATTTTTCAACACATTTCATTATTATAATAGGGGTTTCACACTAGCAGCAATGTGAATGAAATATTTCAAATG
>ERZ500997.83-NODE-83-length-26008-cov-5.738990_pt1 | contig 26008 bp, 28 predicted proteins | sample MGYA00248826_ERZ500997 | MGnify/ENA primary metagenome ERZ500997 (study PRJEB25958, sample SAMN03398524) | human skin metagenome | study: EMG produced TPA metagenomics assembly of the Human Skin Microbiome Metagenome (human skin metagenome) data set.
ATCACTTATATCAGTAATATTTATGTATAAAGCAATTGAAAAATTATTGAAAATTAATCGTGATTTCCCCGTACATCTTCATCCAATGAATGATCCAAATAATGATAATAATATGGAATGTTTATGTTTATTGAATAATCATCTAAATATAACAATGGATATGATTGATAAACAAAATCATACAATAACAATTGATGGTGATAATGGTTTACGTAATCGTTGTTTACATTTAGGTGGTATACTTTATGGCTCGGGTTGTCATAATAAATATGTACCAGATGTTTTCCTGTTTTCATTCATATTATTAATATTTACATATATTATATCGATAAAATTGAAATCATTTCAAACAACAAGATTTTTTACAACAAATATTCGACAAATGTTTTCCGATTTTTCCGTACCGATTGCTATTGTTATTATGACTGCTATTGATAATTTGACTGGGTTACCAACACCAAAACTTCAAGTACCGAATGATTTTAAAGTAAGTCCAAAAGCGGATCAATCAGTTTTTTTTGGTAAATTTCGGTTAATGAATTTTTTTTTCCAAATAGCCAACATTACCGACAAGAACATGGCTAGTATCACCATTTGCCGAAGCAAATCCAACATGGCTACCATTTGCTGCATTCATACCGGCTACATTGGCTACAATATTAATATTTATGGATCAACAAATCACTGCGGTTATTGTTAATCGTAAAGAAAATAAATTAAAGGTTTGTTTTTGGTGTTGATTTTCATTGCGATTTTTTTTTCTCACTGATAAACAATCAAAAATATACAGAAAGGATGCGGTTATCATTTGGATCTATTCATATTATCAATATTGATTTGTATTTGTTCAATATTCGGTCTGCCATGGTTTGTTGCTGCAACTGTTTTATCAATAACACATGTAAATTCATTAAAAATGGTATCACAAACGGCTGCACCGGGTGATCGGCCAAAATTTCTTGGCGTTAGAGAACAACGTGTTACCCAAATCGGTATATTTCTTCTATGTGGTTTATCAATATTTTTTACACCAGTTTTACAACGTATACCAATGGCCGTACTTTATGGTGTTTTTTTCTATATGGGTGTTACTTCATTGCAAGGATCACAGGTTTGTTTTGTTTATATTGTTTTTCCAATTTTTAACCCTTTACTAATCAATTTGGAATTAATTATTAGTTTATGGATCGTATTGCAATAATGTTTATGCCACAAAAATATCAACCAGATTATATGTTTTTAAGACGTGTTAAAATGTATCGTGTACATATGTTTACCATCATACAGGTTATTTGTTTTATATTTTTATGGGTTATCAAATCATCGAAACCAATTTCAATTACATTTCCATTGATGGTAAATATTTTTCAAATGAATCAATCAAATTAACCATTAACCATTAACTAATTCTTTCCATTAACCCCATACATAGTTGGTCGTAATACTTGGTATACGTAAATTACTTGATTATGTTTTTACACAAGAAGAATTAAAAATATTGGATGATAAAATGCCTGAATCAAAACGTAAGAAAAAAGAACGTACAAAAGAAAGATTATCGGTTATGATTATGAAAAATAAACAACAACAACAACAAAATGGTCGACCAATTATGGATAATAGCAAGAAAGCAATCTAAATCTGAAAAATCTGGATTCCTTTTTCCAAACAAACCATGACAATTTTTTTTTTCCTAAACATTTTTCTATTTTGTTTTTGCTTTTTTGGATTTTCAATTTTTTTTCATCTACGAAATTTTTTTTTTTGGTCATAAACACAATACATACACACACACAAACAAACACAAAATTTATTACAACTTTTTTCTTTCACTTTGATAAATAAAAATTTTTTTTTACAAATAATTATTTCGTTGTTGAATTATCCAATTCAATCATTGCTTCTTGTATAGCTTGTTCCAATTGAATATTGATTGGTTTTCCACTACGATGACGTTTTTTTGCACAATGATGTGCTTCTAATCCTTCGGTTAATGTTCGTAAACTTTTTGCCATTACATTTGTACAGATATTATTTGTACCAAACCATTGTACAATTAGCTATGGAACAAAGAAACCAAAAACTTTGAGTTTCAGAAACAAAAAATAATCAATATCTTACCTTATCACCATCATCATTATCATCAGCATTTGATGACATTAATTTACCTGGCCAAAAACGTACATCACCAAATGGTCCCCAAACCAGATCACCAATATTAAATATACGTTCTTGTGGTGGTAATGGTGGTGAAAGATGAACTTTTTCATCCGAACATAATGACATACCGGGCATACATTGAATTTCTAATTGTCTTTTTAATCGTTGTAAACGTTGATAATATTTTTCTTTGGATTTTATCTCATTCAACGACGACGACGACGACGATGATGATGATGGTAACATTTTCAAAATTTCATTAGCATCTTGTATCAATTCTAAACTTTCAACATCATAATCATCATAATCATCATCGTCATCATCATCGATTAATTCATCAATAACTTTTGAACTTTGTTTTATTGAATTTTCAATAATTTCTTTTATAATTAAACAATCATCATCATCGTCGTCGTCGTTGATTTGTTCTTCTTCATTGTTGTTGTTGTTGCATTTGTTTTCGTCTGACTGTTCATTAGGATTATTAAAAATTATTTCTTGTTGTTGATTTGATTCTTCTTCTTCTGGTATTGGTTCATTTAGGTGGAAATCATTCTTTTCAATCATAATATTGGAAATTAATTCTACTTGCCCATCAACTGGATCCAATCCGATTTCTTCTGTCTGTTGTTGTTGTTGTTGTTGTTGTTGTTCATCATCATTGTTCCAATCGATTTCATTTTGATCACCATCATCAGTTTCCAATAGATTTTTTGGAATATTCATTGTCATTTGATAACAAGCATTATCATCTAAATTTTCTAAACGAATTTCAAAATTTATTTCTTCATTTTCAACATCATCATCATCATTGTTGTTGTTGTTTGAATTCAATAATCCTGATGAATCAATATGTTCGGCCAACATTATTGATTGATGTCCATGATGTCCTAAATTATCATCTAAATCTTCGATAACTTCAATCGGTATACTTGAACAACTACTATCGATATCGATTGTTGATAATTTTGTTATCGATGATGATGATGATGGTTTTGCTGTCGACGATATTAATGAATAACATATTTCATTATCAAAATTATCAACACAAGATTCAGATTTTTGTAAATCATTTCTTAAAGATTTCTCATTATTCTCTATCGATTGATCATCATCATCATCATTGATTCGATTGAGCATTGTAAATGGATCAATATGATCAAATGGACCAACAATATTCTGTCGATTATCATCAGTTATTAAACATAAGGGAAAATTTTCCTTTAACCAATCCAATGTTATGTTTGGCCAATCCAATGATTTATTCATAGCTAAATTCATCATTGCAATCGGTATAATCATTTTGATTATTGGATCACCATATTCAAATATTATTGAATGAAAATTTTCAACAATTCGAAATGATTTGGCTGATTGAATGATATTGTTTAAATATTTTACAATATGATTATCAACATTGGTCGACATTTGATTTGTTGTTGGTAGATGTCCAACATTAATATCACGAAAATAATTGAGATCTTCATCGATAATTTCCAATTCTAATCGTTCAATTTCTTGTGAAATCTGAGTGGAAGCTTCAACAATATCAATTGGAATTGATATTCGATCTGAATCGTTGCCATCATCGTCTTCATCATTAGCATTTTTCGACCAATGTTGACCATCACCAGTTATGATACCGGAATTTTTCATTTCAAATGCCAAATGTTTTAGATTCGAATCACGTAGTGGTTTGGTTAATAGCCAACCATTTTTGGTCATCATTACCTGACTCCAATCGAATGATGAATACCATTCATTGAATATTGATTTATCATCAACATCATCATCGTTTGTCAATGATGATTGATCATTACAATGTTGATAGATTTTATAAATTTCATATAAATCACATTCATATTGACAGAATAAATGTAGATTAACATCAAGTAACAGGGAACGAAATTCATTAATATCATTGAATGATTGAAACCATTGTTCACATGGTGATAATGTTTTATCATAATCATCAATTCGAATGTTTAATTTTATTTTCGAATCAAAATTAAATACTTCATCAAATGTTAATGATGGATTTAATGAACATTTACATGTATTTGGATCGGCCAAATAACCATAAACATCTGAATTTGATAATAATACATGACCACTTGGTGTTATGTAATAAATTTTATCATATCGTGATGATGATAATAATTTTCGTTTCCAACCATATGGTATTCGAATCGTATTGTTATGATTTTCCAAATGTTGATTCGATTCATCATCTTGTTGATGCTGAATATTTTCCATGATTATCTTCTTCGTATTTGACGATTCATATTTATTTATTTAATGTTTTTTCACATCAAAAAAATTTGACAAATTGAAAAAAATAATGTAAATATTGTGTGAGGCAGCCAAATCGAAAATCGATTGTTCGTCTGTCTGAAATCGATACAATCGAATATCATCACTATCGATATATCGTTTTTCGAAAAATTCTTTTTTTTGCTTTCTCATCATCATCATCGTTGTTGTTGTTGTTGTTTATCCAAATTAAAAAAATTTTAACAAAGCAATAGAATTAAGTGTGTTTGGTGAAAATCCAAAATTTTTCCTAACAACTTTAATAAATTGAAATATGATCCTGTTAACCGAAATGAAAGGCGATGAATATAATGAAATTCATCTTGATAAATCGATATTTGAATGTTATATTCGGTTGTCAATAAGATTCATGTTGTTGGGAACATAAGGCCTTGACTTTGAATTAAACTCCGGCAAAATTATTAAGATGCAATCATAATGAAATTTTTTTGATTGAATTAAATGTTTTGTCAATATATTGTTTGATTAGGTTAAATACATTCCGAAAATAATTTATCATAATGATTTTGTTGATCATTGCGGTGATCTTCTAATTTAGAATGCAATCACAATAATTATCATTAATTGTTTGTTCTTTTATTGCGTGATTTTTTTCTCTTTCAAGTTTCAATCCTTGAAAAAGCAAAGAATTTCGAAAAACTAATCTTATCAAACCTGAATATCAGCAAATATATTCCATGCATGATTGAACATCGACGATATTTTTTAAAATGAACCTAAAAATCAAATTCAAACAATCATTTGGTTATTTTGTTGAAAATTTTAACAACATTTACACATCACAAAATCAAAACCTTGATCAAAACTACAAAAAATGACTGATCATCATCATCATCATTCTCAATTGGTGCCATTCATGATGATTATCATTATGATTGTTCTAGGGTCAACCACCATTAATCCGACAATGGCCGATAAGGATTCTTTTTTAAGTTCCCTATTGGATCGATTTAGTAGACAATCATCTAATACAAATAAAAATGACAATGATGATGATTATGGTGAATTTGTAAATACCAATTATGCGGATTCATATTTTCGCCGTTTCGGTATATTATCGGTGTTTATAAATCGTAATGATAAATCGAAATTATTAAATCGTTCACCAACATCTGTAAATCGTCGTCGACCAGATAATTTTGTCGGTTATCGATCAAGATCATCAAATCGACCACGAACAACATCAACATTTTTTCGAGATCCATTTCTTAACGAAGAAGTTGAATTTGTTACAAAATTTTCAAATATTTAAACGCCAGAATCATATTTGTATCTTTGCGACATCTATCGATTAATAATTGTAATATTTTTTTCGAATGAATGTCATAAAAAAAATTTTGGTCGCGATGGTGGATCACAACATCCATGTTTTTCTTTATCACTTTGGGATTTATCAAAAAAAAAAATTTTTTCTTTATTTTATTATCACCCGATGTCCATAACCATGTATTTAATCCTATTTTTATTTAAAGTAAATATAGAAAATAAAAATCATAAATCACATCAAATTATTACCTAAACACACACACACACACACACGGAAAGATTATTTTCTGTCAATCTTATTTATTAATCTTTATGTAAACGTGATTATTATGATTTTCTTTTTTTTTCTTGTTGATGAAATAAATTTCACCAAAGATTATTGATTGAATGAATCGTCGACGAGAATCTATTAGTCGATATCGACAATCATCACCACCACCACCATCATCATTATCGACGTCAAAAAAACGATCATTTCTTGAATTACGTCAACCATCATCATCATTATATTGTAATAATGGAATTATTCTTTCATCATCATCATCTAATCAAAGTTCAACATCATCATCATCGGCTAATAAATATCGATTCTATCGATCATCATCAGATAATGTTCATCTTGATGATATTTATCGTTATCGTATTAATTTTGATCGAATGCTTATCAAAATCAATCAAATCAAATTGATTGTTTGTGCTGGTTGCATTTTTCATCTGGTAAATCTGTTTTTTTTCTATCATTGAATTTGATTTGAATTTTGAAATCTAAAAAAAACATTTGTTAATAATTATAGGCATTCATAATTACATCAGATTTTACCATGATACAAAAATCATCATTGTTATCAGCAAAAGAATCGAAACAAATTCATCAAAATAATTCATCAACTATTTTCATTGAATTTGAAACAATAACAATAATGTCGACTTTTATATTTCGATTAATGGGATTAGGTTTTGGAATGATAATCGGTTGTTTGATTGAACCGGAACGTCATTTATTTATGTTTAATCAATTGAATACATTTCATTTGAATTGGTTAACATTTATCATTATTACTGTATTGGATATAATTTCAATGATGATATTTCCATTAAATTTACCATTTATGGAAATGTTTATGATTGTAATGAAAAGTTCAATCAGTGGTATACAATTATTATTATTACTTTATGCATTATTCGATATAAAAATTGATCCATTAGAAGAACGGGAAGCTAAATGTTATATTCAATTATATTTACTGATGTTTATAGCCGGTTTTCTTTCGGCATTATTATTATCATTATATTATTATTCGAATCTTTTCGGTGATAATTCTTCAACAACGGTTCAATCCATAATTCGTTCAATAATTGGATGTCGAATATTTTTATCATTAAATTGGTCAACATTATCATATCTTATTTGGCATTATGTTGCATCAATACATAAACATAATATTGTACGTGGTGTTGATTTTGAAGAATTTCTTGATAATTATGCTATCGACAATGATTGTACACGTTATATAACATTGAATTGTGTTGCACTTGCATGTCAAATGCGTCCAGGCATTAATGTTGATGATCATTTTGATGAAGATAATTTTAGTATTCGTACAGTGGATGGATGGCAAAAAACTGGATTCACTATTATTAGTCGGATACAATTTGCAATGGCTTTTTATCTATGCATTTCATATCCGATTGGATGTTCAATTTGGCCAGAGCAATATTATCCTAAATTTCTAACCGGTAAATTGATCAAAAATGAATTTATGAATCTTGTTCATAAATCTAAATTGTTTTTTGTTAGGGTATCAAAAATTTTCATTGTTTCTTATTACAATGGTCATCATACTTTTCATACGAATTTACTTACTTTATCGAACGGATTGTATTCAAAACATACGTGAACGTTTAGGATGTTTTACTTTCATTATCGTTTTATTTCTATACATCTCGGCAAATATTATTCAACTATTCAATGATCGATATAATGAAAAACATTTTCCATTAGTTATAGTTGCAAATATTATCATCGGATTGTCAATTGCTCGAATGATGGATGAAATTTGTCATTCGATTATTGATCATTTATCTATTACTGCTCATTGGATACGTTATACGATTGTTACAACAATTATTTTTCAATCCTTTATGTCGGTGATCCATTATTATATTATGGAAAAATTGGCAAAAATTCAATGGATTTTCTATCTAAACACATTAATCACATTGTTTTTATTAATTACAATGATTATCATTTCACAATGTAGATGTTTAAATATCAATAGTGGATTCGATTTAATTGAAATGCAAACAATGGAACCGTTATCAAAAATTATTAATGATCATCATGAAGATGGTAATGATGATAATGTTGAAGTCGAAGATTACATACAAAATGAAATGATTTCACCAACCGGAGATCAAACATTCTATCGAACAAATGGAAAAAAACGTAATCAATCGATGGTATCGATATTTGCATATCGAATGAGATATCGTTTTGAATCAATTATATCAACATTTAATTCGAAATAATAATTAATTTATTAATTTATTAAAACAATGATTAACAAGGATCACAGATGATGATAAAGTTATTAATTGATTTTCTTTGATACAATCATTTCGAAATTGGGTCGTAAACGATGTCCAATAATGGCCATTAATAGTACGATTAAAGCTGTTGATATTTCCAAAAGGAAAAATACAGTTTTCCAACTATAAATCTGTGCTAGCATTGTGAATGGTAAACCAGCAATGATGGCACCGACTGTATTTAAAAAAAAGGTGAAATTTTCCATAAATTAAATCAAAAGATAAATTTACCATTAGCAGCTAATGCAACAATAGCATGTGATGTACCGCTAAGACTTTTTGGAACGGCTTCTGATGCCACCATACCGAATATGATGATTGGGCCATATAATGTAATTCCAAGAATGAAACCTAACATTGCAATGAATAAATGTGATGTGAAGGAATCAACATAAAAACAAAATGAATGTAGAGCAAATGTTGACAATGTCATCATTGCAGTTGCAACAGGTAAACGATCACAGGAATTCGATGACTTATTATTTGCGGCTATCATTTTATCGCTAAGATAACCGGCTAAAATGGCACCGAAAAAACCACCCGATTCAACTGTTGATGTAAAACTTGATGCAATCAGTTGTGATTTTTGTCGTTCATTCATTAGATAAAGTTGTCCCCAATCACAGGCAGTTGTTTTAGCTGCAAATACAACAAGATACGAAATCGATAATAACCAGATAAATGGGCTTTTCAGTAATTCTTTCCATTTTATTGGTGATGATTTTTTCATCTTTTCATTTTTTGTTTCACTATCGTCGTAATTAATGGCAACCATGCCGGCGATATCTTCGGGACGATTCGATATCATAAACATTGATATTATGGCTATAAATATGGAAACAATTCCAAATGATATTAAGGTATTTTGCCAACCAAAATTCTTTGTCATTAATGTAGCCAGCAATGGAGATAGACCACCAGAAATGTTTGCCGAAGCACTTAATACACTATAATATGTACCGAATTGTTTGTTAGATGCCCATTGTTGAAGAATCTTCACTAATGATGGCCATCCAAATCCTTGAGCAAGACCATTTAGAAACCAAAGTATCGTAAATGATGTTAATGTTTGTGGCCCAAATGCTAACAAAACGGTCGTCAAACTTGATAGAAATAAACCATTGATGAAAAGAATTTTTGCCGAAATATGATCCGAAAGTATACCACCAATAAATTTTGAAATTGTATAGGAAATACTTTGTGCCGATAAAATTATACCGGCATCATTTTGATCAATAATCGATGTAAATAATAATTCGGGTAATATTAATGAAAATGATTTTCGCATTAAATAATAAAATGCATAGCTAATGAATAGGGTGATGCATATTTTTATCTGATGGTATCGGTAAATCTGATGTTTTGTTTCATCATGATTCTTGTTCATTTTTATTGGGACAGAATAGATTTATGTTTTTGTTGAAAAACCTATTGATAACCAAAAAAAAAAAACAGCAAGGACATCAAAACAATAAAAAGATCCTATTCTAATCGCTAGATGGTGTTAACATTCGAAATGTTATAAAATTTTTTTTTATTCGACATTTATGAATGTCACATAATTGAATCGACAAAATCGAATTCATTTTCTTTCGAATTTATTTAATCAAAAATTCCTTCCGTAAATTTTTGTTTTCCACTGGAAATTGGAATTTTTATTCATTGAATAACTTTTTTGACGATAAAGATTTTCAGATTGATCCAGAAACAAAAAGGTTTATTGTTATCGAATGAGACAAATTTTTTGAATTGAGAGAGAGGGAGAGAGAGAGAGAGAGAGAGAGAGAGAGAGCGAGGGAAAAGAGAGAGAGTCTCTTTCGCTTTGCGTTTCTTTCTCTCTCTCTTTCGCTCTCCGAATGTGTTCTCTATGGCTGATGCTTCTCTCTCCTGACTCTCTCTCTCACTCTCTCTCTCCTAACTAACTCTCTTTCTCTCTCTCTCTCTTTCCCTCTCTTATATTTTTCCCAACTCTCAAACCAACCAGCCATTCGTTGTCGACGTAAAATTTGTTTTGTTTTGTTTTGTTTGCTCGAAAATCTTGGAAAATTGAATCATCTTTTTTTCTGGTAACCATTACACATTGATTGGTGGTAATTCAAACGAAAGAATCAATATCCTGAATTGTGCAATAAATATCCCAAGAAGAAGAGATCCAAAAAAAAAATTAGCAAACGAATCCAAGTATGAAGTTTGAATATGCAAAGTATTATTGGTCATTCTTATGAACATCAGCCATCATCTGGTTATCATTTGGTTGCGAATACCTTGCCAATGTCATATGTTTTAGCCAATTGTGCTACAATTTCACAACCATTATCATCATCATCATCATCAATAACATCCGATATAATGCTAATGTCATCGGGATCAACTTCAAACAATTATACAAATAATACCAATTCAACTAACAGTAATCAACAACAAAAAATGAATATGAATCAATCATTGGATAGTCAATCATTACGTATTGAATTGGAACAAACAAAAAATAAACTTCATTCGAAAACATATGAATGTAATAAACTGAGACAACAATTAAAACAATTTTCAACTGAAATTGAACAATATAAACAAATTTTATCAAGTTTTACTCAGAATCATGGAACAACAGATCCAAATGCATTATTATCTGGTAAGTGATGTTTTTTTTCAGCACAGCTTAACTATCAGTCCTTAGTTATAATCATTATTCATCTAACCTAGCTGAACTTTTTTCCGTTTCCTTTTCTGAATCATTCCCTCTCTGAGTTAGTCAAACAAACTCAGTTTTCATAATACTAATTTCATCTCTCTCTCTCTCTCTCTCTCTGCCTTTGCGGAGCTGCAGCATACATGAGAATTGTTTAAATGATGATACTCAAAGAGAGAGAGAGAAAGAGAGAGAAGGAAAATATTGCTACATTCGCTTTATGTTGTTTTCTAAATATTCAAGTTGATGTTGCCGCCATTTTGGCCCAAAAAAAACATTTTTCTCTCTCTCTCCCTGGTCTGTCTAGTGCTCACACATATGCGGAATGTTTTTTCCTCGAGAAGAGAGAGAGAGAGAGAGAGAGAGAGAGAGAGAGAGAGATATTATTTTCTGAAATACAAGTTAGAATGCAAACCCCTGTATAAACATACCAGACGAGTGTACAAAGAAACATACTGGGTTGTTTGGCGCCCAGCATTTAATACACAATGGTCCCATTTCTTGTATGGTATGGTATTTTTACAGTGAAACTTCACCATTGAGAATCAAAAATAAATGCTATCCCTGAAGAATAACGGTAATTTTTTTTCAATTGAATAATCGACTAATTGATATGATGTCTATTTATTTGTTGGATGATCAATGAATTTGTTTTCTATCTACGTTGAAAGAGATTGAATACAAATCTTCACTTACTATATCTCCCTGTCATTTTTTCTCTGTTTCTCTCTCTCTCTCTCTCTCTCTCTCTCTCTTACTGTATCAAAATATCCTTTTGCTTTTAACCGAAATACACTTATTTGCAGAATTGTTAGAGTGGAAAAGAAAAGCTGGGATAGAGAGAGAAAGAGAGACTGGAATCGAATTGAAAAAAAGGAAATGCCTTTATCATCATTCATTTCTGTTCAAATTCTTGTTCATTTTGTATAATGGATATCATAGGTTTTTTTCTAACAAAAAGTGTGTTGTTTTCTGATTCGTGTGAAGGGGATGGCGGGGGGTTGATAAACTGATTTTATTTAAAAAGTTTTTATCCATCATAACATCATCATCACACTTATGGTTGATAGAAATAAAACTTGTGAACAAAAAAAAAAAAATGTCTACCCTGAATCGGAATGGAAATAAGCAGCCACACACACACAAACAATTAATGAATGAATGAATGAACATGGGAGAGAGAGAGATTGGAACCATTGAGCCCCCCACACACATACACACATTTACGTTGAACAATTTTGAATCCTAACACCATTCAATGGAGCAAACGCAGAATTTTCTAAATTTTTCTCTATTCGTTTTTTTTTCCAAATATAAGGAAGATAAACAAGGGAGAAAGAGAGCAAGAAAAAAGATGATGATGATGATGATGTGTGTGTTTGTGAGGGTGTGATTGAGAATCAAAGAGAGAGAGAGAGAGAGAGAGAGAGAGATAGATGGGAGAGAGAGAGAGGATATCAACCATACCCTAACTTTAACTTGTTTTTTTTTATATATTTCCCCAATGTTGTATTGTTTGTGCATGGTTCGGTGTATATATGAAAGATGTGTATACATTGTTGTTGTTGTTGTTGTTGTTAGTGTTGGGTCTTGGCTTGAATTCAAATCAATGAATGAATGGAATGGGGAATCCTATGTGTAGTGTGGTTGGCTTGGTTGTGTTATGATTTTTGTCTTTTTCTCTTCCCTCACCCCAATAAATGTTTATGATGATGATGATGATGATGATGGGGAAGGAAAAAAAATAAGATGAAAGAACGATGATGAGGAGGAGTAGCTTTTTTTCAAATGAGATATTTTCTTCTCGTCGTTTGTTTATTTGTTTTGGATGTTACACTTCTTTCTCTCTCTCTCTCTCTTTTTCTATGAAGAGTGAAGTTAATTTTTTTCGTGGAAGGGAGGAAAAGAATTAAGAAACAAAAATTAATATAACAACAATTCTTTTCAACAAATCATCTGATTTTGGATAATTTTGATTTGTAAAAATAAAGTGTTAAATAACGATGATGAACAATATATCATCCGCATCATCATCACATACAAATCTAAGACATATTGGTGCTGCAATGATGATGGGTAATGTTGGTCATCATCATCATCATCTTAATAATCAACAACAACAACAACAACATCCGAATCAAATTCAACAACAACACAGTCATCATCATCAACAACAACAACAACATAATCAGACAGCGACAAATTTATTTCCAACATTAGCATTAGGTGCGGCTGCCGCTGCAGCTGTAACGCAAGGCTCAAATGCGACAAGTGCCAATGTCATGGCCGTCTTGGCTAATGCTGCTGCACGTTCACCATTTAAACTAGTCACTACCGGTGGTGGTACATCACAATCATTTGGTTGTTAGTGATTTATTTTAATTATCTTTTTTTTCATTTATTGAAACAGAACAAACAGTTTTTCAACTTATTTTCTTTTTTTCAATATCGATTGATTAATGATTTTTTTTTTGTTATTGGATATAATTTTACAGTAAATCTATCAACAATCGGTAGCCATACAAATGGTGGTGGTATAACCAAAACAAAAGATACCAAATCCAAAGGTGGACATTCTGGTGGTGGCAATAAGAAAAAATCTTCAACTGGAAATAATAATTGTAATTGTTGTTGTGATGTGGATAAACCATATATTTGCGATTGGGTTAATTGTGGAAAACGTTTTCGACAAAAACCACATCTTGAAGCACATCGTAATATACATACTGGACGACGATTTATTTGTGATTGGCCAAATTGTGGAAAATCATTTGTTCGTAAATATAATTTAGCTGAACATCAAAAATTACATTCATCAGTTAATCCAAATATGTGTACGTATCCAGATTGTGGAAAGGTTTTTAGTTCCAAATATAGTTTGATGCGTCATCAAAATGCTCAACATAATCTTAATCTTTGAAAAAAAAATTTGGACAAGATTATAAGATACTTCCACATCTATGCAGCTTCATTTTACCGAACGACGATTACACCCACCAAGATTGATTCTCAAAAATTTTCAAATGTGAAACAGAAAAAAATATATCTTCCAAACGACATTTTCCTTTTGATCATTGATTATCATAATGCATCTTCTCTATATATTTTCACATACAATCAATAGATTTCGTTAAATGAACAGAAATGAACCATCCAATTTCCAATACCATTCATTTATTTTTTTCAGTGTTTGTAAATCTTCATACAATCCGTTTTTTTTTTCACACAAAAACTTTTTTTTTTAATTCATTCAATTCTTTTTCTATATAATTATGAATCCATCAACAAAATCATCATCATCATCATAACTATCCGATCCATTATGCCTACGGGATCCTCTAATAATAATTTTAAAAAAATACATTTAGAAAAAAAAAATTCTTGATTTTTTTTTCTTGTTCTGTGTAGAATATATAAATCATTCTATTTCCAATCAATTGCTTGCTTGAATAATAACCTTTCATTCTTTTTTTTCTGGCTTTTTGAAAAAATATTCTTGATAACAATATGTTATGATTTTTTTTCAAAATTATGATATTACATTCAATAAAAAGAAAAATTTCAGTTTGTAACAATGTTTATGGATGGACGATCCGAGAATCGAATGATTTTTTGTTTGTTTGTTTGTTTTGTTATTGATTTTGATGTGTCACACATTTTAATAAATACACGAAACCTGTGTTTACACGCACAAACATAATTTGGCCAGCTGGATTTCCTTGAATCGATTTTTCATTATTTCTGTGTTTATCCATTTAAATGAACTAACTCGATGCATGAATCATTAGCCTCGCAATCATTGCCATCACCACCACCACCATCATTATCATCACAATCGACTACAACAATATCACAATCGCCGGCAATAAATACAAACGAATCGTCATTTGCCATTGATATAAATGCTGGCCAAATTCCATCAAAAAAATGGCCAAACACATCATCAACATTACCAAAAGTATCTGGATATTCAACCCGTCATGATCGTCAATCATCGGTACAGTTGAAAATACAGACTGGTGTTGTTAGTAGTGGTCTGGCCATCCATCAAAAGGCCAGTTTTTGTGAAAAATTTCGTCGTACAATGAATTATATTTTTTCACATTTGTTGATATTATTATCACAATTATCACCGATTGTGCAATCATTTTCCGGATTAATCATATTATTATATCTAATTCAATTCGGTGGTGAAATAACTGTCGATTTTTTTGCACTAATACCGGGTGAAATTATATCACCCGGTCAATGGTATCATACCATTATTGCATTATGGTCACACGCATTTCTTGAAACACGTTTAACATGGGTCATATTAGATCTATTGGTATTATCATTTTGTGGTACATTGATCGAACCACTTTGGGGTCATAAAGAGGTTTGTTCATTATTGATTGAAAATTCTTAAAAATTAAGAATCCTAATTTTCTGTATTCATTTTTCTGAACAACAGGTATTACGTTTCATGGTGATAACATTGATTCCAACGGTCATATTAACATCAATAAATTATGTAATCTTATATTGTTTGACATATGATGGTAGCTATTTATTCAATATTCGTGTCCATGGTTTTTTTGGTTTTTATGCTGCAATGGCAGTAACCGTTAAACAATTACTACCCCAATCAATATTGTTTGCAACATCTTTTGGTAGATTAAAAAATGATCATATTGCATTCACTATAACAGGTAAAGATTGTATTATATTATTGATTTTTCTTCTAAGAATAATTCATTTATTTTCAAAAAAATTGATAATAGTTATTGCCACCATATTGTATGCATTCAATTTAGTTGATGGTGTTCAAGTGATCCTATTAATCTATGGTATATTAATATCATGGCTATATCTTCGATTCTTACAACCACATACACGACATCTTTATAACTCATCTGATATGGCAATGAATACGACAATCACACGTGGCGATCTATCCGATACATTTGCTTTTGAAACATTTTTTCCTAATGTTTTACGTCCATTAGTAGCGATACCATGTAATTTAATCTATAATTTTTTTGTCCGTATAAATATCTGTCCTAAAATACCATCACCAGCGGCTCAATTATTGATGGATAATGCCGATTCAGTTGTTAATTTTAGCCAAATGCGAACACAATTATTTCCTGGACCATCATCATCGTCGCAATCGACATTTCAAAAATATCATCCACATCATCATCATCATCATCATCATTCAGGTGAACGAAGAGAGAGAGAGAGAAAAAGAGTTGACCGAATTATTGGTTGTCTACATTTCGGTTATTATTCATCATCATCATCATCATCATCATCATCATAAGCTAGAAACTTTTATCGGTTAGTCGGTCATTCATCATTATTCATAATTCGATTAACAGAACAAAAAAAAAATTCATTAATTTTAATTAGGCTTCTGGTTTTCAAAACGAACATAAACGAAACGAAAATCTTGGCGAAAAAATTTTTCAAGTTCAAAATTCGTACATCCGAAAACAGAAACAGAATAAAAAATTGATGACGACAACGAACGAACGAACGGAATTTTCATTTTTTTTCCAGATAAAAATAGAAACTAATCTTCGACAGACAACAAACATCATTCATTCATTAAATCATTCATTCATTTTTGAAAGAACGAACAGAATTCTGCGTTTAAAACAGAATCAAGTCGGTGCGTTTTTTTTTGGTTTGATTCTTTCAATTCTCTCAATCATCATTAACATTAATTAAATTTGAAAACAAAAAAATTCATCAAGAAAAAGCATCCATCCACCCACACACCAGATGGAATTTTTCGATGGAAGAAAATCAACAACAACAACCTTACCTTTTATGGTTTTTCAAAAAAAATGCTGATGATTTTGTTGATGATGTTGATGATGAAAAACAGAATTCTGTTTGTAAAATTTTGATTCTATAAAAGTTTTTGTTTATAAAATCAAAATTTTATTATCATAACATGTCAAACAAACAAACAAACAAATTGATTTTTTTTCATTCAAATTTTGTTGTTGTTGTTGTTGATTGATTTTTTAATTATAACAACAACAACAACAATTTTTTTTTTGTTTTGGAAAAATCCAAACAAACAAAGCTCGATACGAGTAATTGGGGATTGGTGGAGGGGAAAGAACAGGTTTTGTTTCTCTTTGGCTATGATAATGTCGGTGTGTGTGTGTCTCGTTGAAGAACTTTGACATTCGCGATGTATTCGCGATATTTGACATTCAAAGTCGGTAAAACACCTGTTGTTGTTGTTGTTGCGGTAATTATCATGTATGCTTTGGCCTGGTTTTCGGTTTTCTGGTTACCTCGATATTTCATTTTCAAAAATGATTTTTTCAAAAAAGAAAGGAAAGGAAATGCTAAACGCGTTAATTGCCAAATTTGATTTTCAAATTCACAATTCTCATCAACGTATAAACAGGGCAATTGAATACATTGTTTATTAATGGTCCACCATCAACAAAAAAAAATCCATGCTTTTGTTTTTGTTTTTGTGTGTTTGCGGTATTTTGATTCGGTTTTTTCTTTTAGCATTTTTCATTTGTAAAATTTACCTCTTTCATCCAGAAATTTGATATAACTTAACGAACCAAAACGAAAAAGAATGGCTCAAACATTACCATTAAATCCAAAACCATTTCTAAATGGTTTAACTGGTAAACCAATTATTGTCAAATTGAAATGGGGAATGGAATATAAAGGATTTCTTGTTTCAGTTGATGCATATATGAATTTACAGCTAGCAAATACTGAAGAATATATTGATGGTGCTTGTACTGGTAATCTTGGTGAAGTATTAGTACGTTGTAATAATGTTCTTTATATAAGGGGTATTGAAGAAGAAGAAGAAGATGGTGAAATGAAAGATTAATTCAATTATCATTCAATATCATTCAACGAATAAAATACATCGATCTCCGATCTTCATTGGAACCAGAAAACGTAACGAAATTCGCATGATATTTCCTGTCATTCATTTTTTTCGCTTATAAAAATCACATTTTCATTCATTTTCAATGTATGAATTTATTCATCATCATTATCATCAAATAAAACATTTTTTTCAAAATTACAAAAAATTTTCACCAAATTTTTTTTCATCAATTTGGAATAGGTGTTGCAGCCATTGCTAAACTTTCAATAGCACATTCATCCGTACCACGACGCATCCAAAAATAACCATCCATACCCCATTGTTTACCCCAACTATTTTTAACGATCCAATATTTTTCACCAGTTTTTTTATCTTTTCCATAACCGACAATCAAAACAGCATGATTTGTCATTTCGAATGGATTAAATTCAGCTTTAATTTGTTGATGTTGATCGTTCGATTCATTAGATGGTTGATGTGAATAAATACCTTCGGAATAACCGAAAAAATCACCATAAACTTCAAACCCAACAGCAATTGGTCCATTTTGTACTAATTCAATTTGCATTGCTTCTTCATTACAAGCACCAAAATAACCACCAACATATTTATAATCAATTGTATATGTACGTTGTTTACATTTTTCATTGGTTTGATTGAAATTTTGTTGATTTTGACATTTACCCGTAACACCTTTATATGGATAACAAGATTCATCTATAACACCAAAATCTTGTGCATATTTACCGGCAATCAAATAACTAAAACCACCATCACAACCTTGTGAATATTCAGAACAATCAACAACTTCTTGTGTTGAAAATACCGGTTTAAATGTATTATTTGTTTGTATACGAATACGTGATTCTAACATTGCCATTGATGCAAATGTATAACAACTACCACATTTACCTTGATCACGTACAGGTGATACATAATCAATACCATTCAAATTACGCCAATCAAATGATTCAGGTAAACTACGTGCTAATTGTTTTTGTTGTTCAGTTGCACGTAATGGTTTTGGCCTGCTGATTATTCGGGATTTTCTACCACCAGCCATTTGTATTAAATGTTCAATTGATTTTGATTGTAAATCTGGATATACAATTGCTTTCCATGATTTTTGCTGTGAATTCAAATGATCAATATGTTTTTGACTTAGAATATGTTCAACGTTAATATTTTGCAAGTACAAATCACGTTCGGAATGTTGTTTGACGGGGAATTTTTCAGCGCTAACCGTTTTCGATACATCATCATTCCAATTATTAACTTTATGTCCAACATAACAAGCCCAATTATTACCAAGTACATCATGTGACCAACCTGGTTGTGTTTTATGACAATAACTTAAAACATTATTTTCCGATTTACGTTCGTAAGCAGAGAATGCAAAATATTTTCGATAATTTATTTTCACTTCAAAACCTTGATTATAAATCATTGTCCATTCACCAATATTACCAAATTTATCCACTGCAACATTTGGAAAATCTAAACGGATAAAGATTTTTTTTGAATATTTTTCTCGTTGTTGTTGATGTTCAGGACATTTTTCCCAACGATCTTTTATTGGTTCAGTTTCTTCAAACAGCCATAATCCTTTTATATCTTCATAGGTACAATTTGCAGGTGTATCAGCCAGAATTTGTTGCCAGCAACAAATTATTGAAACGAATAAAATTATCAATGATGATTTCATTATTTAGGAATTGAATTAATCGATGATCGATGAATTGTGAAACTTAATGTGAAAAAACAAAAGCAAAAGCAAAAAACTACGTCTTTCAACAACCAAAAAACAATGACATGATTACGTCCTATTTATATAAATAGAGTCTTCTTCAGTCAGTAAAAATCCAGCAAAACAAACAAAAAAAAAATGAAATGAAATTAAAAAGTCAAAATCAGCAGAAAGCAAAAATAAAAAAAAACCTCTCAATCATCAATAATCAATCAATCGATGATATGTGATTAGCATCAATTTCGTTTTTTTTTTTTTTTGGCCAAATCATAACATAATCAGCATTTTTTTTGTGAATTGAATTGATACGCACTTGAATGGCCAGGATCCTGTCTGTTTTCTGCGTTTTCTAAAGTAGTATTCTTTCCAATGGATTAAGGATTTGTTTTGAGGATTTGCTGATGGTTTGATGGATCAATATCCTTTTTGTATTCTTTTTAACACTTGACATTTGGACACTATTTAAACTACATCCAAAAGATACATCGGGTGGTCACGAGATTTACATTGAAAACAAATTTTTAATACTTTTCTTACCGACGTCATTTCCATTAATTTATTTTGGCCAGGTTAAAAATCTTATCAGGCGTGTGTGTGTGTGCGTGTTGATTTGACAGCTTATTTTTTTAAATGGATTTTTTTTTCTCAATCGATCGATCGATTGATTGATTCGGTTCGATCAATGCACTTGACAATCGTTGATGTTTTATTTTTAAAAAATTATTTAAAAAAAAAATCAATGTTATTTACAAATTTATTTAAAAAAAAAAGTAAAAAATCTTTGGAATTAGCATTCTTTGGTCGAACAGAATTTAAAAAAAAAAGTTAATAATGAAAAGAATAGAAAAACAAACATTTTGAAACAAAAAAAAGTTAATAATTCAAAAATCCATAAAATCCAAAATTAATTTTACTCCTGATTAAACATCATCATTATGAATGGCCTTTTTTTCCTTAATCCAAATAATTTTGTTAATTTTTTTGTTGTTTTCATTTTTAATAATGATTTTGATTGATTCGGTTCGATTGTTGATTGTTCCTGTTGTTCGGATTGTTGTTCTTGTTGATCATTATCATCGTTCGATGATTGTGATGATGGTGATTGCATAATCTGATCTAATTCAATACAACCAATTTCCGATTCACCACCATCATCTAATGGACCAAATTGTTTCCGACCATATGGATAATCTTCAACAACAATATGACCTATTGATTTTGATCCTTTTTTCAATGGAAATGCTGTTATAATTTTTTTTACTTTTGATATTGTCGATTTTGTGGATTTAGGTGATTTCGATGATGATTTAGATGCGGTGGATGATGGTTGCTGTTTTTCCATTGAATTTAATTGATTATCGTCATCATCATTATCACCGTTATTAGTGGATTTTGATTCCGGTTTTTCAATTTCTTTTGCAGCATTTTCAGATTCTTGCGTCATCATCATCGTTAACATTGCTTCCGGTGCACGAACATATATTGGTTTTGGTGAATCTTCCATTGTATGAAGATTAAAACCACCACCACCACCTTTGCCCCCTCCACCAATTCCGATACCGCTAATCATATCACTAATACCACCGCCCCCACCCCCTCCAATACCGCTAATCATATCACCAATACCACCACCCATACCACTAATCATACCACCAAAATCAATATTACCAATACCACCACCATCATTACTACCACTTCTATCACTATGACTGGTTGATGGTAAATGAAAATCAATATTTTTGATATCAAAATTTTTAGTTAAATCTAATGTAGGCATTTTAAAACTTTTAAATGGTCCTAATTCGGGTAAACTCATTTTCGGTACTTTTGGTAATGGTAGATTTAGATGACGTAAAAAATGCATTGATGGTCCTAAAGGTGTAATAGCCGTTATTTTAGGTGATTTACCAATACTTTCTGTTTTTGGCATTTCAAAATGTGGTAATGTTAAACCACTTTCATGTTCACCGGAAAAATCAATTTTTGGCATTTCAAAACCACCACGTAAAAATTTTTGACTATTTTTCATAAAATCCGGCATACTAAAACCAACTAATTTCATACGGGATTCAGATCCTTTATGATCATCATCATGACCACCACCACCACTATGACCACCACCATGACCACCGCCAAGACCAAGTTCAAAATTTGGCATATTAAATGATAATAATTTTCCATGTCCAAGCAATGGTGCAATTAATTTTCCTAATGTTTCAGGTGCAGCAACCGATATTGCTGGTGGTCCTTTATCACCAAACAGATTTCCAATAATATTATTAAAATCAATACCGGGCATAGCGGGAATTTTTACCGGTGAATTTTTCATCATATCATTTAAAGCTTCACCACCAATACCATTGCCACCACCAGCATTGGACATTAATTTATTTAAACCGGCCAGTTCAATTGATGGTATTTCAAATTTTTTCGATTTTTCATGATCATCCGGTAATGGTTGTGGTACGGTAAATATAACCGTTTTACTTGCGGATGTTTTTGGTTGTGCTTTTGGATATCGGGCACCTTTCGGCCGAATATAATGTCCAGTTGTATAATCAGTTGATGTTATTGCTGCACCATAATCAGAATTACCACCACCACGACGACCACGTTTACCATAACCAGATTTATAATAAAGATCTTTAATTGTTGGTGGTTTTTTTGAATGAATTAACATTGGTTGTTCCATATCATATCCATGACCATAATCATCAACACCATGATGATCATAACCACCATCATGACCATGACCATGCTCTTCATAATAAATTTCTGATGGTTCAGAATGATATTGTTGTGGTGATGGTTGTTGTTGATGATATTCTTCATGATATGATGATGATTGTTGATGATAATCAGGTGATTGATAATTTTGTTGATGATAACCGCCACCACCATTATCCATTGATGATGATGATGATCCATCATCATAATCATATTGGCTCGGAGCAGCTCTGCAAATGGCAAAAAAAAAGAATGGTAAAATTAGTAGGGAAAAACAATCGTTTTTCTGAATCGTTACCGTTGATCATATTGATCTAAATATGATGATTGTTGTTGTGATGATAATCCAGTTAAACTCGATTGTTGTTGTTGTGATGGACGAATCTGGTATTGTTGCTGTGATGGATTCGATATTGTTACTATTTTAGCTAATCTTTGATAACCATTAATATCGATACCAGTATCGATATTACCACCATCACTAGTAGTTTCATAATTATCAGTTTCAGTTAATATTGGTCTACGATTATTATTGTAATTTTGTTGTTGAGCAAAATGATTTTTATTCGATGAATATGATAATGATGGTGAAGTTTCGATTATCGATGATGATGATGATGATGGATCAACTTGATGTTGCTGTTGTTGCTGTTGTTGATAATCCAAATTATCATTTGTATTTACATCATCTGGATGTGTATAAGACATGTATGATGTTGATGATTTCGATGTTGATAATGATGGTATTGCTTTCCATGGTGTCGAAGATGACGACGAAGATGTTGATAATAACGGCGATGAAAATGATGATGATGTAAACAATGGTTTGAATGCTGTCGATGATAATGGTGCGGATAACGATGTTGATGATATTGATGAGGATTTACCAAACTTTCCATTATTATTATCATCAATTGATTGTTGAAGAGATTCGGTAGTAACCACTAGATGATAACAGCATTCAAATAGCTATTGAATAAATTGATTTTTTTTACGAGAATTTTAGAAAAAGTAAAGAAAAAATGAAGAGAATGATCAATTTGATTGTAATTTCCAGTAAAATTGTACAAATAAATATTATAAAAAATAATGTAAATAAAATGAAAAAATTAACACCACAAACCAATATAAATATAAGGCTTTTGGTGTTCATTTTGATTTATAATTTGATGATTTGTAATTTAATTTTTAAAGAAAACTAAATTAAAATTTTGTAATTTCAGCCAGAAAATTTGTTTAAAATTTACAAAATGATACACGCTGACACACACGCTGATTATGGATTGATTTTGATTTTCATTTTGAATTTGGAAATTGAAATTTTTGTTTTTGTTGTTTCGTTTTTGGAGAAACTTTATCGATGAAAAATCAAGAAAATTGAGAAATTTTTTTTGTTTTGTTTTTACCTAGCCAAAAAAATTGAATGAAATTGAATGATTCGACCTTTTTATATAGAGAAAAGAAGATGAATTAGAAGAAGAAGAAAATGTTTTTTCCGATAACAAAAAAATCTGATTATTATCAAGATGATGTGTGTGTATGTGTGTGATGTGTTTGGATGTTTTCAATGTAAAACTTTTTCGTTAAAAAAAACAAGTGAACAGAAAAAAGGTGAGAAATGAATTTATCGCGGTTACAAAAATATGAGAGAAATTATCATCGATGATACAGGTGTGGTAAACTGATGAAAGGAAAGGGTGTGTGAATGGATGCTTTATGGCTGAATAATGCCATCCAACTTTTGAACTTTGTAATTTTTGTAATTTTCAGTAATTTTTCAATTTTTACAAGACAAAAAATCGATAAGGAGAGAGTAAGAAAGATACATCTTGTGTGTGTTTATAAGTAAGTGTGGGGGGGAGATACTTGAAATACCTGATTAACTTTTATTATTATTAACGATATTTTGCTGATGATGATGAACATTTTATCTGTTCTACTTTTTCATCTTATTACTTTTCTTGATTTTTGTTTATTTCATTTCGTTCATGCTTATTGATCCTGATGTCCCTAAAAACAAGATTATCGACCGATCAAATGATAATGATCCAATCGCTTTATTCCCCTTCATCTCGCGTATTCATTTCGATTTCGGTTTCAGTTTCATTAAATTGAATTTGATAAGTGAAAAGTTAGTGGTTTTTTTTTGGTAAGTAAGAGAGAGAGAGAGAGAGAGAGAGAGAGAGAGAGAGAGAGAGAGAGAAATATAACTGTAAAATAAAACTTGCTTTTCAAGTTAAGTGAAATATAATAAACATCCAATGATGATGATGATGATGATGATGATCATTATCAGTAACAACAACAACAACAACAACAACGAAAGTAAATAGTAATCGTGCAGAAGAAACATTATCATTATCAGGCCAAACATTTTAAATATCAGACAGTCAAAAAAAACAACAACAACGACAACAAACTAGTCAGTTCGGTCGGTTAATCTTTTTCTTCTTTTTCGTTTGTTTACGGCCAACAAAGTTTGTCGCTGATGATTGCTGCTGTTGTTTGATACGTGTAATTCTACCGAAAGAAGAAGAAGAAAAAATCCACTTTTTTTGCTGACGCAAAATTAAAAAAAAAAGAAACTTTGGCTAGCCAAAAAAGTTTGCGAATGTTTTTTCTTTCACTGATTTCATTTTGTCCGAAATACCCGAAAAATGAAAAAATGAATGAATGAATTCACAAACCAAAGGGGAGAGAGAGAGAAATTATATCCAAGTTTATTAGGTGGTCAAACACAAAAAAACACTGGAAAAATCTGGTTTTTTCATTTTTCATTTTTTTTTTTTTTTTTTTTTTTTTTTTTTTTTGGGGGGGGAAAAAATTTTTTTTTTTTTTTTTTTAGGGGGTCAAAAACAAAAAAAAACTGGAAAAATCTGGTTTTTTTTTTTTTTTTTTTTTTTTTGATTTTGCAGGGGCGAAAATAATTTTATCTTGTTTGATTGATTGAGTGATTTTGATAATGTGATGAACGAAAACGATATTTTTGAAGATGCAGCAGCCAAAAGAAAAAAATCGATAATGAATCGATTGTTTCGTCTGTTTGTTTTTTATTTCGTTCATCACAATCATTAAGACCTAAGGCCATTTTTCTTTATTCGTTTGAACTTAGAAAATTTCGGATTTGGAATCACTTTTCGGTTTTAAAATCAAACAAAATCAAAATGAAAAAAAAATCGATTTTTTACTGCGAATTCCTTTGAAACAACAAACATGAAAATTTTTTCAATAAAAAAAGAAATTTGAAAGAAAATGAAATGAAATGAAAAAAAAATTTCATCAGTTTTTTCTCGGAAAAAAGAATAATAAAAACAACGCAAACAAATCGATTCAGGAATCGATCGATTTTTGTTTTTTCTTTCTCTTAAATTTTCAAAATGAAATTTTTCATCCATCAGCAACAACAACAACAACCGTTAACAACAACAACAAACATATTTTAAATGAAAAAATGAATTTTTATTTATATCGATAATCAATCAATCAATCGATCGATCTTTGTTATTTTTTTTTACTATTGATATTTGAAAGAACAAAAACAGAAACCAAAAAAAAAAAACAAAAAAAGAAAAAAAAACAAACAACCAAAAAAAAAAAAAAACCACCCTAAAGACCCAAAATGTAAAAAAAA
>ERZ500997.84-NODE-84-length-25501-cov-7.492455_pt1 | contig 25501 bp, 28 predicted proteins | sample MGYA00248826_ERZ500997 | MGnify/ENA primary metagenome ERZ500997 (study PRJEB25958, sample SAMN03398524) | human skin metagenome | study: EMG produced TPA metagenomics assembly of the Human Skin Microbiome Metagenome (human skin metagenome) data set.
AGTTTTCTAGACCTTGTGTTATGTTAAAAATCATTTTTTAAAATTGTTTATAAAAGTAATAATTAAAACTATTTTAATAATTAAACAAAATTCGCTTTTTAATATATCCCACTTTATACAACACAAAATAATTTTAATTGTCTATCTATCAACTTCACCAAACACAATGTCCAGTGTACCTATAATGGCGACAATATCGGCAAGAAAAAGATTTTTACCAATATGATCGAGAGCGGCAAGATGAGCAAATCCAGGTGCTTTGATTTTGCATCGATATGGACGAGATGTTCCATCACTGACGATATACAATCCGAATTCGCCTTTCGGAGCTTCGATAGCAGTATAGGTAGATCCGGCTGGAACCTGATAACCTTCGGTGAACAATTTGAAATGATGGATAAGAGCTTCCATTGAATTTTTCATTTCAGCACGACTTGGTGGCACAATTTTGTTGTCATCAATTTTGATTTCACCTAACGGCATATTATTCAATGCTTGGTTGATTATGCGGATTGATTGGCGCATCTCGTGCATTCGACAAAGATATCTAATTAACGGTCAGAGTTAGTGAATTGAATTCAATTTTCACGTGAAAAAATTACCTATCATAACAATCCCCATTAATGCCAATAGGTACATCAAAATCAAATTCTTCATACGAATCATATGGTTGAGTTTTACGAAGATCCCATTTAATTCCACTACCCCTTAACATGACACCACTGAAGCCAAAATTTAGAGCATCTTCAGCCGAAACAATACCAATATCAACAGTACGTTCTTTCCAGATACGACTTTCGGTAAGCAAATCTTCTATTTCATCAATGCGTTGAACAAAATTCAATGCCCATTTGTAAATATCATCCATAAGACCAATTGGTAAATCTTGGGACACTCCTCCAGGACGAACATATGCAGCATGCATTCGGGCACCACTTACTCGTTCATAGAACTCCATCAACTGTTGAATAATTGCTAGAATTCAATTCAAAACATCAAGCGAAAAATACAGACCTTTTCCCGTTCTTCAAATAGCCAAAAGAATGGAGTCAATGCGCCAACATCAAGAGCATGAGTGCCGATAGCCATCAAATGATTTAAAATCCTAGTTATCTCACCGAATAAAACTGTAAGCAAAATATTGAGTTATTATTTTACTTCAAATTGGCAGCAATCATCTGTTCACCTCGAATATATTGTGCTCGTTTAGGTGCTCTAATATTCAGCATTTTTTCGATTGCCAAAGCATAACATTGTTCGTTAGTCATCATTGATACATAATCAAGCCGATCCATATATGGCAAAGCTTGTGTATAGGTTTTATATTCCATTAATTTTTCGGTGCCTCTATGAAGAAGACCGATATGTGGATCAGCACGAACCACATATTCCCCACGAAGTTCCAAAGCCAATCTTAATACCCCGTGTGCTGCTGGATGCTGAGGACCAAAATTAATCACAATGTTGCGAAATCGCATCTGAGGATTGTCTCTTGTAACATTTCTTGAAAGTTTTCCACGATATTCATGATCAACTAAAAAACATTCTTCTTCAAATTCTTGATAGAATTGTTTGTCTGGATACCATTTTTTAGCATAACGCCTTTGCTCAAACGAAGAGTTATTCACAGTTGATAATGTTGGTGCCAGACATTTGGCTGCATTGTTGACCGAGGACAATCGGTCTAGATATTTTGCGAAACGTGGTAAATTAATCATTCTGCACACAGACCCACACAATTATTCTCAACACCGGAGATAATCATGAAGATGTTTTCGTTTTTACTCGACTTTTGAGTGTCTGCAACCAGATGACCTACGCGAAATGAGAATCGCTTGGGTGCAAATAGTTGGAAATTCAAATTGAAAATTTAATTATAAATTGAATTTTTTTTTTTTAGTTTTTTTTTCCTATTTACATTTAAATATCATGTAAACCAAATAAATCTCTATATTCTTTCAAATGATTAAGAGAAATTTCACATCCACCACACACAATCACTACAATAGGTCCTTTATTATCATTGATTTCAGGTTCTCCTTTTTTATCCGATAAACTCTCAGAAAGATCTTCCTTTTTTGTAAGGATTCGTTCGACAATTCCGGTATAAATGGCAGCGATCGAAGTTGCACAGGCTAGGCCGATTATAAATCGATGATCATTTGCAAAATGAATACAAGTTTTGGCTGCTTCAGCATCGGTAATCAAACGTGACAAAATTTGTGGTTGATTTTCACGAAAATATTTTACAACTTGTTCACAAACTTCATTCGCAGCCAAAGAACTGACTAGCGAAGTAATTTTATCTAGTCGGGTTCTACGTCCACCATTTTTGACGCATATATTGAATGAATGAGTTCCCTCGGTTTCCATGGCCAAGATTTTAGTACATTTTTCCCAACCTTGACGTCGAATGCCTTGAACAATACCGCAGACAAGGCCACCGCCTCCGCAACATGTTACGATAATCGATGGTATCTCACCATCAAGATCTTCGGCTATTTCATCAACAATGGTCGAATGCCCTTGCCTTTGTAAAAATTAAACTATGTCAATGCTATTTTGATATTAATTTTATTTGAGATAGTACCATAAGGCTTGATGATCAAATGGATGCACCAAAAATGTTGACTTCGAATCGATTGTCGTTTCAATTGCATATTGATTCGCCTGTTCCCAAACAGTTCCATAACGTTCTACGGTAGCTCCATATTCGCGAACGGAATCACAAATCAAGCTAGGTGTTTTCTGCCCAACGATTATATGACATGGTATGTTTAGCTTCATAGCTGCATATGCTGTTGCTAAGCCTGCATTACCTCCGGATGGACAAACTACCTCAGTGTATCCATTCGATAAAGCCTGCATATTGACGTACGGAAAATTTCAGTTGAAAACGCATTAAATTGACAATCACTCACATATTTGCATAGATTGGCTATTCCTCTTAATTTAAAACTGCCTGATGGTTGCAAGTTATCCATTTTTAGATAAACCTTTCTACCACCACAATGTTTTTGAAGTGGAACGGATTCAATCAATGGTGTTCGAACATAGATACTACCATTAAAATTTTGTTTTGTTGCTAATTTTGGCGAATTCATTTCGAATCAATGGATATAGCAAGATGAACATGAAAGCAGAAATAAATAAAAATTTGTCAAAGGCTCGTTCCATTTTGTCAACAAAATGATAATTTAACGCTTGCATCAATCATTGCATTGCTGATAAAACATGATAAGACATTGACTTTAATTTTTTCTATTTCGAGAGATACATTTTTTGAGTTTTTGCATTTTATGTATGTAAATTGTTCTTATCATAAATTACTTTGAAGGTTTATTTCATATAACTAAAAGATCAAAAATTTCAAATTTTATTTAAATTAAACATTTTTCGATATTCTTCAATAATATTCAGACTTATTTCACCCCCACCGCATACCAAAATGACGATCGGGCCTTCTGTTTCATTCATCTCTTGTTCGTCGCGTCGATCATAAAGCGTTTCATGTAGGTCTTCATTTTTTGTCAATATCCGTTCGACGATGCCAGTATAAACAGAGGCCATCGTAGTTGCTGAAGCTAAACCTACCAAACATCGGTGATCATTTGCAAAGCGAATACAAGCTTCGGCAGCTTCAACGTCGGTTACCAAACGTGATAAAATTGGTGGATTACATTCACGAAAATATTGGACAACTTGTTCACAAACTTCAAAAGTGCCTAAAGTATGAACAATCGAATTTATTTCATCCAATCGAACACGTTTACCACCTGATTTTACGCATAAATTAAACGAATGCGTTCCTTGTGTTTCAATAGCCAATATTTTGGTTCGTTTCTCCCAACCATGGCGTCGAATACCTTGAACAAGACCACAAATTAATCCACCACCACCACAACAAGTTACAATAATCGATGGAGCTTGTCCATCAAGATCTTCAGCTATCTCATCGATAATAGTTGAATGTCCTTGCCTGACGATGTATAATTAGTTTAATCGATATTCAAAACACAAACCTAACATGTATTACCAAACAGCTAAATGATCAAATGGATGAACCAAAAACGCAGTCTTTGTATTGGTTGTCGTTTCGATTGCATGTTTATTTGCCTCTTCCCATGTATCGCCAAATCGTTCCAATGTAGCACCATAAGATCGCATGGCATCACAAAGAGCCATCGGTGTTTTACGTCCAACAATAATGTGGCAAGGAATTTGTAATTTCATTGCCGAAAACGCTGTCGCTAAGCCTGCATCGCCATCAGATGGGCATACAACCTCCGTAAATCCGTTCGATACGGCCTGGTTTAAATTTTTGTCAATTTAAAATTTCGACAATCAAAAACATCTTACATATTTGCAAAGATTGGATATCCCACGTAATTTAAAACTACCAGATGGTTGACAATTTTCCATTTTTAGATAAACCTGGCGGCCAGCACAATATTTACGAAGTTCAATCGATTCGACCAAAGGTGTTCGAATATAGATGTTACCTTCGAAGTATTTTCTTGACGGTGATTTCGGTGATTCCATGTTTTTCCTTAGGTGGGATCGATATGTCGACGACAAATGTATCAATAAACAAATATTGGAATGAATTAATGAACAAACTAACCATCCTGTTTTCTGGTTTCATATCGACCAATTTTCTCTTTTCAAGTGAATGCAATTCAATGATAATCAAACATAATCAATCAATGAACAACAATATCTAACAGCTACTGGATGCATGCATGAATGTATTTAAATTAGATAATTGAAAAAAAATCTTTCTTATGAGATAAAATATATTTATTATGTTAAGACATATTATTATCAATTTTATATTTATCAACAGCTTCTATGAATAATTTTTTTGTCTTATCACAAAGTTTGGATAGCTCTTCAAAACCATTCAACAGGGCATCATAAACATTCAAACTGTTACGTGTTTGAATTTGTAGTTGAAAATATTCTTCACTTGGATGCGGTATCGAATAACCACAAAATTCAACATTTGGATTCTCCAGTATCTGATTTCTAAATTGAATGTGGGAAATTTAAAACAAAAAAAAAGTAAAACTTCTTTAGTCAATACTTTTATTGATTGGATGAACCAAAAAACGTACTAACCTTAGAACATTGGCCAACGTATGATCTTCAAAGAAAAACTTGAATGTTGCACATGTTTTATCATCATTAATGTACGATGTTTCGAAAAAAGATTTATCCATTTTCTTGAAACAACAATTACATTACTAATCAAAAAAAAACAAGATCCAATATAAAATTAAAAAATGATGAATAAATGAATACATGTGCATTGTTTTATCCACATTATGGGTTCAGATAGATCGAAATCGTCTGACGATAATCATAAAAGGAGGGAATGAAACAATCAATTTCATAAACTACGAGATAATTATTTTTCTTAATTTAATTGGAAAATTGACAAACTGATAAATTTATTGAGCTAATAAAATCCAAAATCTATTAGTCAAAATTTAAAAAAGTAGAAATGAAAATAAACAAAATAATTTTGATTAGGTATATAATTTAGATTGAAAAATTCTCGTTATTTATGAACAATGTAGCTGTCATTAATGAGCATTTTGAGAGATACATTCTCTCTCCCTCTCTTTTTTTTTATTCGTACAGTCGTTGAACTGAAGATATATCTTTGGACCGTTCGACAATAACAACAATCATTTTTTTTTTTGTTGATATGAATTGAAAAAAAATATCTAACAACTGATTTAACATCATTGAATAAAAACATGCCCGGAATTCTCGAATATTTAATGGTCGAGAATTTTAAATCCTACAATGGATTACAGAAAATTGGACCTCTCAAAAAATTTACAGCCATTATTGGGCCGAATGGTTCTGGTAAATCGAATTTTATGGATGCAATCAGTTTTGTGTTGGGTGAAAAAACAGCTAATCTCCGAGTGAAAAAACTATCCGAATTAATTCATGGTGCATCGATTGGCCGACCAGTAAGCAACAATGCATCCGTAACATTGGTCTACAAAGATATTGACACTGGTCGTATTACCAATTTCACCCGTTTGGTACAAGGATCTAGCTCAGAATATCGTGTCGATGATAATTCAGTTTCAAAACAAGATTATGCCGAATTATTGGAAAAATTGGGTATCAACATTAAAGCAAGAAATTTTCTCGTTTATCAAGGTGCTGTCGAATCGATTGCGATGAAAAACCCAAAAGAAATTACATCATTATTTGAGGAAATTTCTCGAAGTAATGAATATAAAGATGAATATGTAAATAAAAAAGTTATGATGGATCGATCAGAAGAAGAGCTACATCATATGTACATGAAAAAGAAAGGTATTACAGCCGAAAAGAAAGAAGCACAAGGTGAAATAAATGAAGCTAAAAAATATCAAAATCTTAAAGAAGAATTAAGCCGTGTTCAAATTGAACTTCAATTATTTAAATTGTACAACATTCAACAGGATATCGATCAACTTAATGACGAAATGGAACGTAAACGCAAAGAAATGGAAAAATATCTCAAATCCAAGGAAAAAATTGATAATGATATTCGTGAAAAACGATCAAATCTTGCTAAAATAACTAAAGATTTGCAAAACATTGACAAACGAATTCGAGATGTTGAATTGAATCTGAATAAAAAACGACCAACATACATTAAAGCCAAAGAGAATGCAGCACATATTGAAAAGAAATTAGAAACGGCTAAAAAATCTAGAGCTGCTGCATCGAAAGCTCATGCTAATCATCAGAATACTATCAAAGATTTCGAAGAAGAGTTGGCTAAAATAATCGCAAAACAAGAAGAATTTGAAGCAAAAGTTGAAAAAGAAAAGGAAATGTTCAAAGTGAATGTCGAATTAGAAGAATCACAACGAAAAGAATATAATCGATTGAAAGAAGAGGTGACAAAATTAACGGCTAAATACATGAAAGATTTGGATTCTCATGAACGTGAACAGAAAGCCGATCAAGATCGTTATGATTCAGAGATGCGTAAAAAGAATTCCATCGAATCGAGAATTCAATTGTTGACCGTAAATTATGATGAGAATAATAAACGTATCGAAAAACTCAAAGATAATACGGAATCTTCCGAACAACAGCTACAGGAATTGATTAAGAAAAAAGCAGAAATCGAAGAGGTTGTTAATGCAGCCAAAGAACAAGTGGAAAAAATAACCACCAGACTCGAAGAAATTAATAAAGAATTAGGAGATGCAAAAGTCGATCGACACGAAACAGAACGACGAAACAAAAAAGCCGAAGTTGTTGAAAACCTGAAGAAATTATATCCAGGTGTCTATGATCGTCTATTAAATCTTTGTAAACCGATCCATAAACGATACAATATTGCCGTCACCAAAGTGATGGGTAAGAATATGAATGCTATCGTTGTAGATACAGAAAAAACAGGTCGATCATGTATCCAGTATTTGAAAGAACAAATGTTGGAACCGGAAACATTTCTTCCATTGGATTATATTGAAGTAAAGGCTGTCAAAGAACGATTACGTAATATTCAATATCCAAAAGGCGTAAAACTTTTATATGACGTAATAAAATATGATCCACCTTCCATCAAAAAAGCAGTCTTGTATGCAACCAATAATGCACTTGTTTGTGAAACAGCTGAAGATGCTAATTTGGTTGCATTCGATCTCGGTGATGGTCAACGTTATGATGCTGTGTCGTTGGATGGTACATTCTATCAAAAATGTGGTTTCATTTCTGGTGGTAGCGCGGATCTAGAAAAACGAGCCCGACGTTGGGATGAAAAAGAATTACATGCGTTAAAATATCAAAAGGAAAAACTTTCCGAAGAGTTGAAAGAGCAAATGAAGCGTATGCGTAAAGAAAGTGAATTGATGACATTGGCTAGCCAGATCAAAGGTTTGGATACTCGAATCAAATATTCTCGAAATGATAAAATAACGACAGAAAAAAATAATGAAGAAATAACTAAAGAAATTCAAACAAATAAAGATAGTTTGGGTAGTTTTGAACCAATTTTGAAAGAAATTCAAGATCGAATGGCTGAAAGAGATGTTTTGATCAAACAACTGCGACAGCAGATGAACACTGTTGAAGATAAAATTTTTGAGGATTTCTGTGTCACCCTCGGTGTGGAAAATATTCGCCAGTATGAAGAACGACAAAATATGGCTGCTCAGGAAAATGAACGGATTCGATTACAAATTGAAAATGAAAAGAATTCGATTACATCTAGATTGGCTTATGAGAGAAGTAAAGATACCCATGAAAATGTCAAACGTTGGGAACGTGTTGTTGAAGAGGAACAGAACAATCTCGAAATGGTAAGATTTCAATCAATTTTTATCATAAAATAATTTTTGTTTCTTTTTTCAAAGGCCCGTGAAACAGAAAAGCGTGAAATGCAGGCTATTGAAGAGGAGATGAAAAAAGTTGAACAGCTCAAGAATGATAAGATTTCGAAAAAGACAGAATGTGATTCGGTTGAGGATGAAATCACCGAAATTAAACGCGGATTATCATCGGTTCAACGAGAATTATCCAGTGCACAGAAATCGTTGATGACGATCGAATGTAAACTCGAATCACGGAAATCAGACAGACATTCTGTGTTAACGCATTGTAAAATGGAATGCATTAATCTACCTTTAGTATCTGGTACATTGCATGAAATGACCGTTGGACCACAACGATCGAATGGCGTGGAAAATGGTCTTGGATCTCAAGATATGGATGACGATGAGGATGATGATGGCCCATCCACTCAACGAAACTATGAAAATGATGCCAATATTAAGCCAGATTTTTCACAACTTAAAAATTCTCTCAAAAACATTTGCGAACCTGATCAGATTAAAAAGAAAGAAGCTGAATTTCAACAAGAAATCAATCAAAAATTGGACATTTTGCAAAAAATTCAAGCACCTAATCTCAGGGCAATTGATCGATTAGAAGATGTCAAAGATAGATTAAAAGAAACTGACAATGAAGTGAACAACTTAAGGATAGCATCGAAAAAGGCAAAATTGGCATTTGAAGAAGTAAAAAGAGCACGGCTAAAAGATTTCACCATGTGTTTCGAAAGTGTCGCACAACGCGTTGATTCTATTTACAAATCTTTGACCAATAATGCATCAGCTCAGGCATTTTTAGTGCCAGAAAATCCCGAAGAACCATATCTGGAAGGCATCAATTATAATTGTGTAGCTCCTGGCAAACGTTTTCAACCAATGTCGAATTTATCTGGTGGTGAAAAAACTGTTGCAGCTTTGGCATTATTATTTGCCATACATTCATATAAACCGGCACCATTTTTTATTCTCGACGAAGTTGATGCAGCTTTGGATAATACAAATATTAGTAAAGTTGCTCGATTTATCCGTGAAAAAACCGACTCATCATTTCAGTGTATTGTCATATCGTTGAAAGAGGAATTCTATGGTCATGCATCATCATTGGTGGGTGTAGCACCAGCACCAGGCGATTGTACCATCAGTCAAATCTATACAATCGATTTGACACAATATCCCGATTGAAATGTTTACATAAAAACCATACATACACATTACATAACACAACATTTTCTCATCAATTATCGATTATTATCAATTTATATTCTTTATTTCACCATTATTTTTATTCTATCAACTGAAACAATTCCTGAAACAAAAAAGAACTTTCGATTATTATGTATTTTAAATTATCATTCACTTTCCATTGAAAAATTTCAAGAAAAAATAAAAACTTTAATGAAATCCACTATTTTTTTACTCAGTTTTTGATGCCAAGCACAACTAAAAGGAATTTGAGATTTTAAACAATTCTTCAGATTTGAAACCAAAGGGAAATTATTTGAATTAGATTTAGAAATCACAAAAAAATTTTTTTGGGGAAATTAGAGGTGGTCTCTAATTAATAGAATTTTTGCATGTGTTGTTTTGTGTGTGTTTGGGTGTGAGTGATTATGTAAGGTAAGGTTGTATCAACACTCGTCATCAAGAACACTATCACAATAATGCTTTAATTTAGGAATGAAATTAAATCGCGAAATGAAACAAGAAAATGAAATGATAAATCCTAATTAAAATGAACTCCATTTGCTTTGATTGAACTGTGCTTATGATGAGGATAACAATGGTGTGATTATTTCTACTATTAGAATTATGACAAACATTATCCATCGTGAATGGATTGAAGAGATTATGAAAGAAACGATTTGATTACGATATCATAATGCTTAAATTTAGTTGATTGCCATTCGTATGCTTTTACCAAATCAACAATGATAATGCCAAACATCATCATCATCATCGTCATCGTCCAAATCGAAAAAATCGAGATCCGATGATGATAAATAATCATCATCAAAATCAATAATTTCCTATAAATAGAAAAAATATAAAATCTGGAAAAAATTCTAATAAAAATACAAACATCAAGAAAAATAAATGGTCTAAGATTGATCTGAGTGGCACGGCGTCGATTTTTTGACGGAGCTGGTAATTGGGCAATCCTACCATCCTCATATTGATGTTTATAAAAACAGGCACCTTCAAATGGACAATTTCCACGGCCACGTTTGAAATATTTACAATGTTTTGATCTGCAAATGAGAATGACCAATTTTTTAAAGGAAAATGTACAATTTTGAACATCACACATACCCTAAAGCTTTCTTATAGTCTTCAATTAATTTTGCCTTCTGGGTTGGATCATCATAGAAAAATTGACTTGGTATGATAAAATCCGACTTGACTCGACATTGTGGACAATTTCGCTTATTAAGCTTGTCCATATCTTGTGCGTTACGCCATTTTCTTATACATTCGATACAATAAACATGAGAACAATTTTCCAAAATGCCAAATCGACGTTGTGCACGAGGTTCTTTTTCCACAACAATATCTAAACAAATGGCACAGGTTAATTCTTTACTTCGTGCATAAGCAAAAGATATTTCCATTGATTCTTCATGTTCCTTGATACATTCCTTTTGAAAGTAAGTAGTGATTAATAATTTCAAGATAAATTTAAAACAAAAAAAAATTACCGATCGATGAAGATCACTTTGTTGTTTATTATGTGGATGTATAGACCAAAATCCACATAGATCACACAATTCACCATGAATCGATTGACAATTTTGATAGACACAGAACCCATTGTTTTGGTAAAACGTGCACAAAGGTAGCGATGCACGATTTGTATCATTTTCCACGAAACCATTCTGAGCCGCCGATGCATAAGATTTATTCGAATTGGTGGCATTGTCCGGCAACACTAATGTATTGTGGCTAGTGGATGCGACTGCATCGTTTAAAGTCAATGACGAAAAAGCTAATTTATCAACAGTTGAATCGTTTGAAGAATCAGTATTGACATTGGTCGTATCTGCTGTTTCATTCTGAATTACTTCAATCGAAGATTGGGCCTCATCTTTTTTAGCTTGTTGAATAACCTCGTTACCATCACGTTGAGTAATGATTTCTTCTATGGTACGATGCTTTCTTGTACATTCGTGTCCATACATGCAATTCGAACGAAGAAAAAAGAGGCATACATCTTCAGGAATTGATACCGCTTCGTTAGGGTTATGTGAATAAAGACAACCATCACCATAAGCACAAGATCCTTGTTGGAAAAAACTAATGTTAAGCGGTACAAAAAAGTAGTAATTTGATTTATTTTAAAAATTATTCTAAATGCTCACCGACAAAGAAGCTGTTTGAACGACATGGCTCAGTAGTTTCTTTTCGAATTATTTCACAACAAAATTTGGGAGAACTTTGATTCAATAAGACTATTCAAATCAATCAATTTAATTAAAGAGAAACAAATTATTGCAGAAAAAGAAAAAATTGTTACTTTTTAAAATTTGATTTGTTAGCTCAAGACCATAAATCATACATGCATAAAATCGAAATTGCACGTGTTTTAATCTTGATGTTTTTCTTTTCAATTTGAGCTATACTAAATTAGGAGATCAAGAAAATTATAGAAGAAAACTCATCCAAACAATACGAATTATGTTTGTTATGAATTTGAAGTATGTTAATGATTAAAGTTTCTTTCTTGATGAATTTAAGCGTAATCGTTAAAAAAAATCACGAAAAGGAAAACACACAAGTCTAATCAATTCAATGCTCGCGAGTAATTTTAACCCACCCATAATATTGAACACGCCATCTATGTCCAAACAACTAAACTATATTATTTTAATTTTATAAGGTCAAATTTTGTTTTTTAATCAATCATCAATTACATCATTATCATTAATTTGGGGTTTTTTAAATTTAATCATATTGTCATTTAATGCGTATATTTAATTATTATCCTTCCTATTATTTTTGTGTTGTTTATTTTTCCAATACAATTTGATTGTGATTCGCACAAAATCTGGACCAAAATTTTCAAAAATTTTTATGTCCCAATAAGGTCGATATAGTGAATTTGGTGTGTATTCGTGTGTGTTTGTTTATACGCAATTTTAACCGAAAAGAAATTCTTATTTTACATTTTGAAAATGGACTCGAATTGTTGTAAAATTCAAGGATCACTTATTTTATTTCATATGTGAAAATCGGAAAATTTTTTATTTTATTTTCATCATCCATTGTTATTCCATTTCCATATTATTAATGTATTCGATGTTTATTATTTAAATTTACCAACAAATTAAATTATTGGTCGTAAAAACTTTACGCTTTCAATTCGCGTTCAATCACCACCATTTTATAATCAACGATAAAAAAGAATTGGCAAAAAATGGAATCATTAATACCGATTATAAACAAACTACAAGATGTATTTAATACGATCGGTGCTGAAAGTATTCAGTTACCACAGATTGTTGTTGTCGGTACGCAATCATCTGGAAAATCATCGGTATTGGAATCGATTGTTGGACGTGATTTTTTACCACGTGGAGCTGGAATCGTCACTCGTCGTCCATTGATATTGCAGTTACAGTATGTTGACAAGGATGATAAATCGATGCGAGATGTATCCGAAGGAACGATGAATTTGGATGAATGGGCCAAATTTTTACACACGAAAAACAAAGTCTATTCCGATTTTGAAGATGTACGTCGAGAGATAGAAGCCGAAACTGAACGAATAACTGGAAATAATAAGGGCATCTCTCCAGAACCAATTAATCTTAAAATTTACTCTTATCGAGTCGTTAATTTGACTTTGGTTGATTTGCCCGGCATAACCAAAATTCCAGTTGGTGATCAACCATTGGATATTGAACAACAAACACGTGAAATGATTTTATCTTACATATCTAATCCGAATTCAATAATATTGGCTGTAACACCAGCGAATACAGATTTTGCTACATCCGAAGCGTTGAAAATTGCTCGTGAAGTTGATAAAGATGGACGACGTACGCTTTCGGTAGTGACTAAATTAGATCTTATGGATGCTGGTACAGATGCGATTGATGTTCTTTGTGGCCGTATAATTCCTGTAAAATTAGGCATCATTGGTTGTGTGTGTCGATCACAGCAAGACATAATTAATAAGAAATCTATTGAAGATGCATTAAAAGATGAAGCCATTTTTTTGCAAAGAAAATATCCTTCATTGGCCAACCGCAACGGAACGGCTTATTTAGCTAAAACATTGAATAGAGTAGGAATTTTCGTAATTTTGAATATTCTTATTGTTTTATTTTTATTTTTACAGCTTTTGATGCATCATATTCGCGACTGTTTACCCGAATTGAAAACTCGCGTTAACATGCTTATTTCACAATTTCAATCGGTTATGAATTCCTATGGAATGGCTATTGATGATAAAGTAAGCATTTCTATTCATTTTATTTTCTTTAGGGTTCTAATTTATAATCGTTGAAGGGTCAAACTTTGCTGCAAATAATAACCAAATTTGCATCTTCATATTGTTCTACCATCGAAGGTACTGCTAATAATATTGAGACAGCCGAACTTTGTGGTGGTGCTCGTATCTGTTATATTTTTCATGAGACATTCAGTCGTACTTTAGATTCTATACATCCTTTATCTGGTCTAACTACTATCGACATTTTGACAGCCATTCGAAATGCTACTGTAAGTTTTAAATGAATTTTTGTCATCACTCTAAGTCTTGTTGATAGGGTACTCGCCCAGCTTTGTTTATACCCGAAGTATCATTCGAATTGTTGGTCAAGCGACAGATTCGTCGTTTAGAAGAGCCAAGTCTTCGATGTGTCGAATTAGTTCACGAAGAGATGCAACGCATTATTCAACATTGTGGTACCGAAGTACAGGTTAGTTTTTTATTAACTCATTTCAACTGAACTTTCTAACTGATATATTCAGCAAGAAATGTTGCGTTTTCCAAAACTTCATGAAAAAATTGTGGATGTTGTTACACAATTATTGCGACGACGTCTCCCTACGACTAACGATATGGTCGAAAATATTGTCGGCATCGAATTGGCTTATATTAATACAAGACATCCAGATTTTCATGATGCCCAATTGGTCAGTTCATTATTTAACAAACAGACGAAACAAATAAACAAAGAATATGAACAACAACGGCATCAACAACAACAACAACCAAAAATGATGAACAATGATATGACATTCATCCATAATATGCAACAACATAATGCTCAGAATCAAACATTTGTTAAGCCTGTTAGTGGAAGTGGAAGTCAGCCGAATTTATTTCGATCATTTGTGTCGAATAAAGGCGAAACTTTAAATAACAATGTAAATGATATTGAAAATTCATCACAAAGTTCTACTAATGCTAACACACCAATGGCATCGCCTGTCAAATCAGTGAATCTACTTCCAGAAGTGGTAAGTTAATGTCATTTCTTTAAAAATAAAATTTAATTGAAAAAGTTTTTACAGCCCAGCACAACAAATGTTCGAAAACTTACACCGAAAGAGGAACATGACTGCCAAGTAATTGAACGTCTGATTCGCTCATATTTTTTGATCATTAGAAAAAACATTCAAGATTCTGTTCCAAAAGCCATAATGCATTTTCTGGTCAACTTTGTTAAAGATAACCTTCAATCAGAATTGGTTACACATTTATATAAACAGGAAAATTTTGATAATTTATTGAAAGAATCCGATCAGATTGCAATTCGCCGTCAGGAAGCAAACGAAATGCTCAAGGTAACAATTTTTATTGATGAAGTATTCTCAAATTAACCGATTATATGTATTTTCTCATAGGCTTTACAACGAGCAAATATTATAATTGGAGAAATTCGCGAGACACACATTTGGTAGATCAAAAAAATTATTGAAATTATTTTTGATGGAATATATCTATCATATGCTAAATATAATCAATTTTCCAATGAATTAACCTAATTGAGGAATTTTTTGATTCATTTTATTATTGATAAAAAATTATTTTTGTTTGGTAGTCTCATACAATGAATTATACCTAACACTACCTTCCTATTATAATTGATTGCTTGTAACATTTGTAAAATCTTGTAGAATCTTTTTCGTTTCTCACAAAAAGAATCTGTTATTTTTCTCCACTTATTTTCATTCATTCATATGATGTTCAAATTAATTATTGTAGAATAAAAAGAATTTTGTTTATTCAAAACAATAAAAAAATTGAATTTTGGATTCGGCGTCTTCGGCACTATCCATAAAAGAGGATACAAGTTTATTGTTGATTCAGGTGTTGCGTCGGCTGTATGGTAAAATTAAGTCAATCATCATTTATTTGATTGATGGACAGTGTAAGAATAAGTTACACGTTAACAATTTTTATTCTTTGTCCATATTGTATCCAATTATTATAAATGTTGAAGCATCTCGATATGATCCTTGAATTCAGATGAATGGCTCATTACGATGTTGAATCATTATTATGGCAAGCATTCTTTGCCGTGTCTATGTTTTTGTCTACATTCATTTCATATCTTTTGCCTATCATAATTTTTACCCGTCGTCGTAATCGACAACAACATTTGCCAAATGATTCGGTCAACAATGATTATGATCACGATGAATCCTACCATTGGAGAAATTCAATAATTTCTCATCCATCTATAGATTCGCGAAATCAACTCCATCAAAAACATCGCTGGAAACGTTGGCTTTCCTATTGTAATTGCATATCTGCCGGCGTTTTTCTTGGTGTTTGTTTCTTAAGCTTAGTGCCCTGTGTAGAAAATGAATTTGATAGTTTAATCAAGGATTTTCCATCAATGAAAAATCTATTTGGTTCATTCTCGATCGGTCAATTTAGCGTGATTTGTGGTTTATTTTTGGTTTTGTTTCTTGAGAATTTTCTTTCGAGCTGTTTTAATGGTTCACAAACGCAAAGTGAAAGATCGCCAGTTTTATTTCTTGAAGAAGAAACGGTTTGTAATATTGTTATTAAATTTTAACTCAATTAAATTTTGATTTTTTCAAATGGCAAGATCGATCACCGATCGGATGATCACGAAGAAGAGTTGCTTCTTGATTCTAATGATCGACCATTGAATGGCCTTGCAAGTAATCAATCACCTAATCCAACATCATATCGAAATGATACTCCATCGAATAATGCCCGAGTACCGCAAGCTAGTCATGATTACAATGGCCCAAATGATCATAACCATGGTCATCATCATTTGAATGTTGATCAATTGCAAAGTCGTAAAGATTCGATGTTTTCGTTTTTTATCCTGATGTTTGCAACAAGCGTTCATTCATTATTTGAAGGTTGTATTTTTTTCATTATTCAAACTTAATTTTTATTTCAAATCAATTACAATGAAGGCATGGCGCTTGGTTTACAAACAAATCTTAGGACAGCCATTCATCTTTTCATTGGAATCATTTTACATGAATGCTTGGTTGCATTGGCACTTGGCCTAAATGCGGTTCGTCTTCAACAAGATGCAATTCAGATGTCAACACACTTGAAATTTGCCATCGCATTTTCACTCAATATACCACTAGGAAATATTTTAGGCGTTCTTATTGGCTATACTCCTGGCCACATTGGACGTTTTGTTTCCGCAATCTTTCAAGGTTTTGCGGCTGGAACCTTTATTCATGTTACCTTTTTTGAATTGATACCCGAAGAGTTTATACATATCAGTGATACTAAACACCATAAACATGATGATAAAAATCACAATCATCAATCGAATAATGATGAAAACCATTCAGAAAGGCCAAATCTTGTTCCTGATGATTCAATTTTACAATCAACAAATGAAGAACAATTGATCGAAATTGATCTTAATCATGATCATAACAATCATTTCAATCATAATGAACCATTATCATTGAAACTACGTAAAATATCTTTGCTATTTGCTGGCTTTCTTCTAATGGCTTTGATTGCATTCAGTTTTTCTGAATCCTAATAATTATTATGTTAATGATTTTATTTATTTGATAAAAATATTAAATATTAATATACGCACATTAAATTTAAAATTCGAATTTTTTTTCGAATTCAATTTTTTGTTTGTTTATAATTCTATTTTTTTGGTGTTGTGATTCGAAATGGTCTTGTCTGCGATATTGTTTGTGTGTTTTGTTGCTGAAGGACGACCATCATCCAAGGTTTCTCTAGGTCAAATATCTGATGATGTTTTTTAAGTGAAAATATGATTAATGGAAAAAATTAATTATTTTTTCCTTTCTCTTGATCACTTTATAGCGATAGAAATTTCTTTGAGTTTCACAAATGTCTAAAATCGAAAATAATATTTTTTTGAATGTGTCCTATCTATAATGTTTGCTATCAAAATTCATTATCATGCTGATGATGATCCAAAAAAACATAGAACAAGGTCATCGTTTGATGTATCATCATTATTGTTGTCGAAGTAATGAGAAAACAAACTGGTCGTGGCCACCATGTAACGTTGTTCTATTCAAATGAAAAAAAATCATTGCTAAATCTAAAAATAAATTCATGATAAACTAGAAAAAAATAAACGAAACAAAAAAAATCAAACTTTATCTCATGTGCATAATGAACTAGCAGGTTTCTCTTTTATTATCATCGTACCAAATAGATTGTTTTTTGAGATGTTCCACGTTAAAAGATGATATCATGATCGATTTGACTATCACTGTCATTTGTTCTGTTTCATTCATTCCATTCGAGTATCTTGAAAAAAATAGAACGTTTCGATTCAATTTTTTATATATTGAAGATCAAAACTTACCAAATCATGTATCTTGCATCATCATTTAGACCTTACCTGTTTATTGCTACATCAGTTTTGTCACAGATCTATTTATCATTGGGCCAAGCACAACAACAATGTCCAGGATATCGACCAGAAGAAGTTTGTATGTGAGCTTGATTTATTTTCAACAATTTTATCTAATCTGAATTTTATTGTTGATTATAAACAGCGTATCCAACACCGTACATAACACCACAAGATCGATCTTCACGATGTAAGACATTATTCTCTAGATTCAATAGCACAGGAACGGCAAATTTAAGTTTCATCGGACAAAATACCTATCATAATCCATGCAAAATCGAATGTGGCTTATGTGTTGATGACGAATTGCCGGATGAAAAAGAAGAAATAAATGCTATCCGTTCATATCCGCCGCATATCTCGCTGAAAGATTCTATCGTAAAATGTAATGATGAAGTTGAAATTTTCGAACAATTCATGGAATCTGGAACTAGATGTGGTCCATTTCATGTAAGTATAACCTGCAAGTTTTTTCATATAATAAATTAATCAATCCATATTTTTATCATCCTGAATCAGTATTGCGAAGATAATTGTTGCAAAGCCAAACCAGAATTGTTTCCAAATTCAAAACGTGCCAAACAACGTACCAAATCAACCGATATTAACAGGTTTTCTCAGGATATGCCACCAGAATGGACAAAACCATTGATTTGTGAAGAAGAAGGCTATTTCCGAAATCCAAATGATTGTCATAAATTCTATCGTTGCCACAAAACTGGAACACGAGGTGGATTTTCACGTACCCTGTTTGAATGCAATCCATCGACATTGATTTTTGATGAACAATATAATGTCTGCGTTGCAGTTGAAGAAAATATTAATGATAATGTTTGTGATCAATTGAATGCCAATGCTGAAGTTGATTACTAGAAAAAAAGGCATAAACATCTTTGATCTTGTCGTGCCAAACTGTATAATTTTTTCGCAACTTCTATCGAATTGAATAAAAATTAAGATGCAAAAAAATGAATTTTAATTTTTCTATAAAAATAAAAATCAAAACAAGTAAAATAAAAATGTACAAAATATTCGAACTGATAACTTATTTTTTGTTCAATCACCAGCCGGACGAATGAATGGTTATTAAGCGGGGAAAAAAATACTGAAATTAATATAATAAAATTCTTTGTAATCTAAAACGAAAATAATAAAAACAAAGTGATTCACAGATAAAAAAGTAGATAATAAATGAAAAAAAATCAGAGTATATCGTCACGAGTTTAGTTTGATATTATTATCGATTACCATCAATAAAAATTCAATTGTTTGTCAATCATTTTATTTTATGATGATGACGATGATTCATACAATTTTTGTCCATTGATGTTTTCATTGACGATGATCGTTATCATTGTTGTATTAAGCCGGTGACATTTTTGTTGAGGAATTCGATTAATAACGATCGATATTCATCGGGATGTTTGAAAAAATGACTAACATGAGGAGATTGATCCCAACATTTCATCGTTACACTGATACCTCGCCGTTGCCATTGTTCAGCCGTTTTTAATTGATCAACATAGTTGACAACAACATCATCTTTAGATAAAAATACCAATGAAGGACAATGAAATTCATTCTGGTGTAATGCGTCCGATGATGCTAAATAATGGCGTGTAGCTAGATTATAACAAAAACGGAAATGAGCATTCAATAACGAACATATCGCCCATTGTAGTAATGGATTCGTTGTAGTTGCCTTCGAAAGTCCAATCGGAGCTTCGTTGATATCTGCAGCTGAATCATAGATCATTCCTGTCGTCATTATTATTACATAAGGATTAAGGATTAACGATGACCGTCAAAAATTTCAAGGTATGAATATTTCAATGTCCAACACTCATTCATCATTTACCTTTCAACAATTTTCTTGCTATATTCTTCACCTCTTTATTGTGCTCTTGATTCAACATGACTAATAATTCGCCCATTTGATAGGCCCCAACCGAAAATGCATGAAATACAAGTGAACAATAAATTTGTTCATGTTCTTTAATAAATTGTAATGCTTGCGATGCAATTACTTGGCTGCCCACCACGGGTATGATGAAATCTTTTACATTCACTTTAATAGTTAATATATCAAAGCCTTGTTCCATGTAAAGACGACGATATTTGTCCAGATGTCGTTCTTTAGCAAATAGCCAAGCAAACAACACAAGTAAGGATTTTTTCGGCGATTTTTCGACATTAACGTTAACGTTCAAATGATATGGATGAAAGGAAAAATTACTAGCAGATAAATAGTCAATATTGATCGACTATAATATGGAAAAAAAATCCGAATCAATGATGTTTTTTGCATCTCAAACATAAACAAAGCAATTGGCAATTGTATAATCTATCTAATATACCTTGAATTGAGAAACGTCAACATTTTTATTGTTAGCCATCTTTTGTTGTTGATGTTGTTTATCGACCAATGATGATGAGGATGATGATGAGGATTGTTTATTGTCCGAATCTGAATCTTCATTACCACCGCTATGATGATGATTATGACTATGATGATGATGATAGAAGCAAGTAACATCTTCATTCTGTAGAAATGATGTTTTATTGTTAACAACACCCAACAATAATGAACGAAACGTTGTCATCGTGTTCAGATCCATTTGTGATGTAGTTGATGTTGATGAATAAAATCTTAAATAGAGAAAAATAGAAATTTGGATCAATACTCAATTCCAAAAAAGAAAAAAAAGAAATGAATTAAATCTTATAACATGACGTAAGAAAACGAGTTTCATTATTATGATGAACATTTAATGAAACATACGAAGGGATCGATTGAAAAACATAGGAAATAAGAGAAAAAAGGCAAGACTGCTAGTCAATTATTAGGAAATAGATCGCCCGAGTCCCTAAATACCCTCAATTAAAGTCACTTAAACTATTTGATTCTATTGATGGCAAAAAAAAAGTTTCAAATGATAAGGCAATATATGAGAGCTATTTTTAACATTAACAAATTCGAAATTTTTGAATGGAAAACAATCGAGAAAAACAAAAACTCATCCAAAGGCTAATTATTTTTATAATTAGAATTCATGAAAAAAATGTGCGAATTAAGTTGATAGAAAAATATTGTTGAATATTGAAAATAATCATTGCATGATGATCACACCTGTTGATACGTCGATTGAAGACAAATAAAACAATGATGATCAATGGAAGAATGAATAGAATGCTGTACAACAAAATGAATATCATGATGAACAATTATTCACGTAGGATTGTTGTTGCTTGACGACTGATGATACGAGCAATCAATCGATTCGATCTATTAAATAAAGAAGAAATAAATCTTCTTTTTATATGAGAGGGTAGAATTAAAATTACCAACTTTTATATGAAAAAAAGTAATATCGACCACGAAATATGTATTAAAACAAATAAATTTTCACTGGGATTTATTTTATACAAGCTGTTTAAAATACACATTGCTGACATCGAAGTTGCTGGAAAAATTAATAATGATTTTATCAACATCACATATTAGCCATCAATCTATTATTTACCAGTTTTTTTTCAATCCTACATTAGGCTTATATAACCAAAATCAATGACCATTTCACATTTTGTAAAAGAGTAACACAAAGACACACGCGCACATGGATTCATAAATTTGAGGTATAAGTGTTTTTTATTAAGCTGAAAATTTGAACGAATAAACAACAACAAAAAAATTTTCATTGTTCAATTTAGTTTAGTTTAGTTTAGTTCAATTTAGACTTTAAAACGATATTGAGATAGGATAGAGTGATTGTGATTTGGTGAAGAAAAAAATACTAACGAAATCACCAACAAAAAAAATTGAAAAGAGAGAGAGAGAGAAATGTATAGATAAATTTTTCTTTTTTTTGAACACTTTTCATTTTGATTCATTCATGCCTGAAGACTTTATATTATTATATGCAACAATCCAAAGTATCTATCTTTCACAATACTATAATGATATTATCTAATGATTATTATATAAGAGTTGATGATTATTTTTGAATAAAAACAAAGAACAAAACATCATCATTATCATTAACATAATTACCAATGAAATCTTGAATTTAATAATCATTAACAAATGAATACCTTGATTATTATAACAAATATACTGATATTACAACACAAACAGAGTAAAATTTAAAGAGAATTAAAAAAGAAATGAAAATGAATGAAGAATTTCTTCCCGTTTTGTTTCCTTTCAATGAAAAAAATTCAAGTTAATCGAACAATTTCTATGAATGAATGTAAATTTGATAATTAATGATTGATAAAATATAGAGAAAAAAATGTCAACAAAAACGTGTTTTTATTTTTATTTTTAACAAACAAAAAGTAACCCAAAAAATGTTCAAATTTTTCACTGTGTAAATAAATATTTTGTAATCCAAAAACTTTGAAATTATCATGCATCAATGCATGATAATTGTAATTTTCATCATCATCGATAATCATTTGATCAATTATTGAAGCAAACGAAAAGCAGGAATAATTATTTTTTCTATTTATTTTTAAAATACAAAGTAATCCTACCTGATAATATAGATTCGAAACGAGTATTTAGAAATCATTCTTCATCATGATAAAGAAAATATCATAAATTATTGATTGATTTTGAATCGAATCGAATTGATTGTGAATTACATACAAACCAATACAGGAATAATTCATTATTCGATATAATGATAATTGAAGATCATGCTGAATATTTTGATGATGAGGATAATAATAAAGAAAAAGCGACAAACATTAGAAATGAATTTAAAAAAAAAAATAAAAAGAAATATGATGATGATGAACAAAACAACAAACTTTAAACACAATTTGAACATGCACTATGATTATAATGATGAAATCATTGTCTCTTTTTTCATTAATTTGATTTGATTTTTTTCCAACGATGATGATGAAAATGATGATTAGCTTTAACTCTATCGTTTCACTGATTGATGGCAAAACAAATAAAAAATATAAATACACACATTAAGCGAATGGACTTTTTTCCTGATGACAAAATTTTTGATAATGAAAAAACCAACAAATAATTAATATAATTTCTTTCAAAAAAATGATGCTTATAGTTGTTGTTATTGTTATTAAATTTAATGTTGACATTATTTCATTTTATTATATGATTATAATAATAACATCAATAAAAAAACCATATTTCTCCAATATTTGCCCAAGGAAAAACCGATGACATAAAATTGATTATTATTATGGTAAAACAACGAAAAAAAGAAAAAATCGTTGCTTATTGATATATAATCATTATAATTGATATTATGATGACAATAAATAAATACTTCACAGTGAATGTTGTTGAACCGAAAAGAAAGAGATTGAGAAAGAGAGAAAAACAATTGAAATAATCAAAATGATATTATGTGCAATGATTGATCGATGTTAACGATGATTATGATGATGATGATGGACATGAGTATTTTCTACTTGATCAATTTCGATAATGATGATGATGAAAGTGAACCAGGTAAATTTTCCAAAAAAAATTGTCATTGCATTAATGATCGATCGTTGATCGAATGAATGATTCTGAAGACATTTTTTTCAAATCAATCAATCAATTGGAATAATCAATGATATAATCATTTGACAAATATAATACCATTGATACTGATGATTATAATGATGACCGGAACTTTGAATGAAAACAATTAGCTTAATTCATGTTTTCAACTTATAATGATCATTATATAAGAGTTTTTTTTTTGTTTTGTCAAATAATTTTTAAAAATGTCATTGCATTCACATGTGTTTTGCATATAAAAATTTATATATCACCTTCAAAAAAAAAAACAAAACGTAAATTGAAAATAATAATAATAATAACGACAGAGTTCAACGAGTCAAGTATGACTGATTTTTCTAATCATAATAATTATCATCCTCATTATTATTGCCAAAAAAATATCATCAAAGGTGAAACATTTGAAAATTTCATTTTTTTTCATCATCTTCTTTTGGTCTTGAACAACAACAACAACAAATAATGGAGAAATTTTTTTTTTAAATTTTGATTTTCTCATTAGATGATAAAAAATAGAGAATCAAATGTAATAATAATAATGATGATGATAGAAACAAAAAAAAATTAGAAAAACAAGGTAGCAGTAATGAAAATAATATAAGGATAATGGTCAATAATCAAATGACATCATTTGGGGATGACAATTTTTCTCTCTCTCTCTCTCTTTTTCAGCAATTTTTCGGATCAAATATCGAAGAATTCATTTTGTGTTATAGAATAATTTTCTTTATCAGCTATCGATTTAAAACAAAGATAAAATTTATCCATATCAATAAACATTCACAAACAACCAAATTCAAAATGATGGTCATATATCTTGGAACAACAAATCATTCATTAGAAACCGAAAAACTACTGTAATATTCATTTTTTTATTCATTATTATTATTATTGTTATGTCATCAGCAGCATGTACTAACAACAATCTTTATTTTCTCTTCTCATTAAAAAAAAATTTCATTTCTTATTTCATTATTATTGAACATCTCGATTTCACTTACTTAAGCTAGTTTCGCTCTGATAGATTTGAGAAATAAAGCAGAAAAACAACAACAACATAGTTTTTTCCACAATCTCGTGATCCTACTTTCACTCTGATAAATAACCGAACAAGTTGGCCAACAAACGAAAGAACGAACGAAAGAAGAAACGAACAAGCAAGCGGGCAATCATTTTTCTTCCGGTATTATTTATTTTTCTTCTTACTTTCTTTCATTTTTATCCTATACGTTAATTGGCTTGACTCGTTCATTCAACATAATAAGAAAACGAGAAGCAATATTCATCATACAATCATCATTATCGTCATCATCATCATGATCATATAGCGATCGAATCGAATCTAGTCGCCATTACATCATCATATCATCACATCGTTTCCTTGATCGATTTTTTTTCTCTATACTGATTTCAATGATATAAGTAACAAAATTAGCCCAGGTATTCCATTCTGAATACAGAAAATTTCCTTTTTTTCGTGATATCCAATGAGAACAAAAAACGGGATCGGACAAATTAGCTCAATTGAATGTTCGAGATTGCCAGTTTTTTTTTGTTGTTGATGATTTTCTTTAAATAATTTCTCATTGATTTAAATTCAATTTTCTTGAATTCAAAATCAAATTTTTATAAAATTTATCAATCATGCTTCGGGGATATTTTTGTATGGTTAACATGAAATAAGATTTCTACAACAGGTTCGGAAAATTTTGTTGAAATGAAAAAAA
>ERZ500997.85-NODE-85-length-25264-cov-11.667896_pt1 | contig 25264 bp, 40 predicted proteins | sample MGYA00248826_ERZ500997 | MGnify/ENA primary metagenome ERZ500997 (study PRJEB25958, sample SAMN03398524) | human skin metagenome | study: EMG produced TPA metagenomics assembly of the Human Skin Microbiome Metagenome (human skin metagenome) data set.
CGAGGGGCGTATATTACGCTTTCCCCCGGCGCAGTCAATCCATTTTTTTACTTTCTGGCACGCTCTCTTCCTTATACGTGCAGATACTTGTGGCAATCGGAGCGAAAAACATAACTTTTGGATGGCTGTTTGCCTGCATTTCACACACGTTATAAAGTTATAACGCAACGCCCGGACAATAAGCACATATTGTGATTTATTAATTTCAGTCATCTTTGTGCGCCAAGTTTGGATTTTTGATATTAAACCAAGGAGTCACTATGTCTGATAGTTTGCGTCCATTTAATGGAAAAAGACCACAAATTGGCAAACGTGTAATGATCGATAGAAGCAGTGTCATGATAGGTGATGTGACATTGGCCGATGACGTTAGCATTTGGCCTCTGGTAGCAATTCGCGGTGACGTGAACTATGTCTCAATAGGAGCCAGGACAAATGTACAGGATGGTTCCGTTCTGCACGTTACTCACAGATCAGCTAATAATATTGCAGGATTTCCTCTCATCATTGGTGAAGAAGTCACGGTTGGGCATAAAGCTATGCTGCATGGCTGCACAATCAAGGATCATATCCTGATTGGGATGGGTGCTATTTTGCTCGATGGCTGCCTGATTGAGCCGAATATTATTATCGGTGCTGGTAGTTTGGTACCACCAGGCAAGTTGCTGGCAGGTGGTTATCTTTATCTGGGGAGCCCCGTACGTCAGATTCGCCCGCTTACACAACAAGAGGCCGATGGACTGCATAATTCGGCAATGAATTACGTAAACTGGAAAGACAGCTATCTGAGTCAGGAAAATGAGGGGGATTACATATAATTATATGTCGGGTAGCATGATATCTTTTTAGATATTACTTGCTTGTGTTGCTTATCATAAAAGTGTTCAAGCTCTTTTCTGGTAAGCCTTGCATTTTTGGAAGATGAGCCTGAGTTAAATTTAAATTACAAGCCAGTGGACTTACTATATTCACAATATACTAACGATATAGCAGGTTTTTATATTATAAAATAACTACAGATGATCCTGATAAGGTGTGAAAATTATCCGTTACGTACCTGCTGATAGCCAGGATTAATAATGCTCTTTTATATATCTGTAAGCCTTTTAAAATAGCTCTTTATCTTTACCTAAACCAAATTTTGTGAGAGTCAATATTACGGATTTTTGGATTTCACACGGGCTACTGCTGGAATTTTGCCAGCCATCAAAATGGGTAGTCTTAACGATTTTATCAATCTGCTCAACAATGTCACCAATCAGTTTAGGTGTTGTTTCTGACCAGGTTTCTGTGAATAGTTTAGTGAACGCTTGTTTGTTATCAGCTTCTCTGGTTATCATCTGTTCACCGTTTCCCACTCAGCCTACACTGTGCCTTTCGCAACATCTAACAGGCCCGGTAATGATGTGGGCAGCATGCCATAAATGCGTTTCTAACGCTTTGAGATTAATTAGAGTCACTGCCTTTTCCCATAAAAAACAATGTCGTCTGTGTGCAAATTATTCCGAAAAAATAAGACGAAAGACTAAACAGTTTTCTCCTGATCCTGTGTATATCAACCTGGATGTTTTGCTGAGTATTCTTTTTTCAAATCCTTCCCTCAAAACAGCAATAAAAACATCGTTTTTCCTCAGTAAACTGCTCTGAAATACGCACCAATTCCACATTTAGCTGATTTTCATAAAAAAAGTAACTCAACGTAACATCCCGCACACTCGTTGGCTTCGCCTTGTCTCGATATCAGGAACATGATGCTTTTGCTGATAGTGATTGATACGACCGCTGATGAACCTTCATCCATATCATCTTTTACCTCAAATTTCTTATGGCCAACACTGGTTTTTTAAAGTGTCTGGCAGATATAGGGTATATGGCTACTGACTCGTGTTGTTTCGTTTCATCAAAAGGATATGAGTGCTAACACAAACCGCAATTATTCAACCACTCCTTATAAAGGGCGCTGTTGTATTAACAGCATGGGATTGTGCAAAGTGACGCTGCCATTTTTTTAAGCAGCTAACAGCACCAAAAAACATCTGCCACTGTAAAAAGTAAAAATTGACTGTGCGTGGACGACAGTATTGTCTGGTAACTAAAACGATGTTTGCAGCTCTTGCTTCAGGGAATCAATTACCGGAGCTATGTCAGGCAACTGATTGTGCCAAAGCAGAAAAGCGTGCGCCGCTTGGGCAACTAACATTCCTAATCCATCAGCAAGCGTTCGTGAGCCCTGTTGCTGACACCAGGCAAGGAAAGGAGTTAATCCTCTGCCATAAAACATGTCATAGCATCGAGTATTAATATTGACTATGGCGGCTGGCACATGCGGTATCTCCCCAGTGATACCGCTGGAAGTAGCGTTTATTATTAATTTAAACTGCTCACCAGCAAGGTCAGAAAATCCCATATGACGGATGTTACCTTTTTGCTGAAATTGACATGCCAGCTCTTGGGCACGTGTCCGGGTACGGTTAGTGATAACAATCTGCCCGCCAGATTGCAGCAGGGGGAGCATCACTCCTCGTGCTGCACCGCCCGCACCAATTAGCAGGATTTTATCCCCTGACTGAATCATACCCAGACGCTGAAGATCGGTTAGCAGGCCAATTCCATCCGTATTGTCTCCCAATAATTGTCCATCTTCCTGTAACTTTAGGGTATTTACGGCACCGGACGAAGCAGCCGATTCTGTGAGTACATCAGCAAGATCGAAAGCTTCAGATTTGAACGGCAATGTTACGTTAGCGCCGAGACCACCAGCATGGAAGAAGTTATTTATTGCAGCCTTAAACCCGTCAAGAGGGGCCAGGATATGCCCATAAGGATGCGTGATACCTGTCTGGCTGGCGAAGAGCTGATGTATGCGTGGGGATTGACTATGCGCAACAGGATTACCAAAAACAGCAAAAGATGGCATCGCCATAATTTATTATCCCTGTCTAATCTGTGTATTTGTACACAAATCGCGAATTTCAGAAGGACATGCACGCCCCCCCGTTTTGCCCTGTAATACCGGAATCATTGAGCCGAATTGTTCCTGTATTTCATTGCTATTACGGCAGGGAGGCAGCCCACTCAAATTAGCACTGGTTGATACCAGAGGCTTACCGAACTCACTACAAAGCATTTTCACTGAAGGGTGATCCGTAACACGAACGGCAAGCGTGTCGAAACTTCCTGTTAGCCACTTTGGTGTTTGTGGATGGATAGGTACCAGCCAGGTTACTGGCCCAGGCCAGCTGGCCAACAGACGCTCTCTGTGAATCACAGAGAGATCATGCATTGCGATGTAAGGTTCCAGTTGTTCCAGTTGACCCGCTATAAGAATCAGGCCTTTTTCAACAAGCCGTTGCTTTAATGCCAGCAATTTGATAACCGCAGCCTCGCTGTCGGGATTACAGCCAAGGCCGTATACTGCTTCTGTCGGATAGGCAATAACATCATCCCGGCGGAGTGCTTCAAGACACCTTAGAAAATTTTCGTGCGCTGATTCAATATTCACAGCTTTTGCTCCATAAGGCAGCAGATTTACTACGAATTTCGCCGAAATAAAATTGTCTCACCACACTACGTGCGAATTGTTTTTCAGCGCAGCACGCGGTTAACAGCGTTTTTTCATATATACGCACTACACTGGAATCACAACTCCTAATGTAGTTTTTTTTCATCAATAGCAAAGATAAGCTCTTCCATTTGCCTGTAAGCACCTTCGTACCCTGGAATATTGAACAGTACCATCAACACCACCCATTTAAGATCTTCGAGATCAAATTCGAGGGTGTCCAGAGCCAGCACCCTGTCGATGATCATCTCTCGCGTTTCCATATTCAAGACCTGGATTTGCTCCAGAAAAAGAATAAAACCGCGACAGCTGGCATCAAGGTACTGACTCTCTTCTGCTGTGTAGACTCTCATTGATAGTGGATCCGTAACCCCCAGAACCGGAGTAGCTAATCCTTCCTGAAAATCTGCCAGTTTTTCTAGCCAGTTCAACGCATTATAAATATCTCCCCGCTCAAAGCCAACATCGGTTAAATCTTCAGATAGCTTATCCTGGTCCACTCGCATTTCTGTCTGGTTGTGGATGTAAGTTTCAAATAGGTAAATGAGTACGTCGAACATGGCCTGCCCTCCTTAATCGGACATAGCCGCCAGGTACAGCTGCGATCCAGCCTGATAGTTCCAGCTCAAGCAGTTTAGCTACTATGATTGGTACAGGCTGACCGGCGCGTTTAGCGACAACGTCGACAGATGTGACCTCGTCTCCTACGTTAGCCAACACATCAGCAAATGGCAATGGCGTCATCGTGCCATCAATTGAAAATAATTGTAATTTCGGAGAATTAGGCAACCAACATAAATCACTGTGTAGTGCTTCAATTATATCATCAGGATGTGAAACCAGTGAGGCACCTTGTTGAATCAGCCAGTGAGTCCCCTGTGTTCCCGGATTACCGATAGCGCCGGGTAGAGCGAAAATCTCCCGATTTTGTTCGAGTGCATGGCGGGCAGTCACAAGCGATCCACTACGTATTGTGGCTTCAACGATCAGAACACCAAGACTAAGCCCACTGATGATGCGATTGCGGCGCGGAAAGTGCCAATTAAGTGGCTTGGCCTGCAAAGCAAATTCAGAAACCAGGGCACCACCATTCGCCACTATTGATTCTGCCAGCGTCTGATGCCGTTTTGGATAACAGTGCAATAAACCGTTTCCTAAAACTGCCACTGTCTTTTGCTGAACATCCAGTGCTGCGTTATGTGCAATACTATCGATTCCCAATGCAAGCCCACTGGTAAGCGTAAGACCATGTAGCGCCAGCGTCTGGCTGAATAAAGTACCCCATTGCCGACCATATATTGATGGTTGGCGACTACCTACAATTGCGAGCTGGGGCGTCCTGAGAACAGACAGCGCCCCCCTTACAAAAAACATTGGTGGTGGGGATGGAATGTGAGTGAGCAGCGGCGGATAGTCTTGTGAACCCCAAGTGATAAGATGATGGCCGGGTTGCTCCAGCCAGCCTAACGTTGTTTCAATTTCCTCATCAGAATGCTGGCAAAAAATCTGCTGCTGTCTGGCATTCAATCCCACCGCCATTAGATCGTGGTTACTTGGCGAAGAGATGTGTTGCAGTTGTTCAACGATAGTATAACGTTGATCTGCGTTCAATCCTGTCACATTTTGCAGGCGCAACCAGATTGTACTCGCGGTTGTTACCATTGGCTGTCCTTAAGTATTTGCTATCTCATTACTTATATAAATGCTGTCAATAAGGACACAAAATGTCTACAATATGGCAATATATTCTCTATTATTTTGAACGCAAATTTAGGAAGTTATGTCACTCTTGCAAATATTACATTATCCCGACGATCGCCTTCGCACTATCGCTAAGCCAGTTAAGGCTGTCAATAGTACTGTCCAGCGCATCGTTGATGATATGTTTGAAACAATGTATGCAGAGGAGGGTATTGGCCTTGCGGCAACTCAGGTTGACATCCATCAGCGTATCATTGTCATTGATGTCTCTGAAAACCGCGATCAGCGAGTAGTACTCATCAATCCTGAATTGCTGGAAAAAAGCGGTGAAACTGGTATCGAAGAAGGCTGTCTCTCTATACCAGGTTATCGTGGATTTGTTCCTCGTGCTGAAAGAGTCAAAGTGCGCGCTTTGAATCGAGAAGGTGACAGCTTTGAGCTCGAAACAACTGGACTACTGGCTATCTGTATCCAGCATGAAATGGATCACCTTATGGGAAAGCTATTCGTAGACTACCTCTCTCCACTAAAACGCCAGCGCATCCTGATTGATTATTAGGTGATAAGCCCGACGTGTCTGATTCTCTGAGTATTATTTTTGCCGGCACGCCCGACTTTGCTGCCCGGCATCTGACTGCGTTGATTAATGCTTCCTGTAACATTATTGGCGTATTGACACAACCTGACCGCCCCGCGGGCCGCGGTAAACAACTTATGGCCAGCCCGGTAAAAACGGTTGCCACTCACCATAGTATTCCTGTATTTCAGCCAAAATCTCTGCGCTCTGAAGAGAATCAACAAATCATTGCAGAACTGCACCCTGATTTAATGATAGTGGTGGCTTATGGCCAGATCTTACCAGAAGCCGTGCTGAATATTCCCCATTTAGGTTGTATCAACGTTCATGGTTCACTGTTGCCGCGCTGGCGGGGAGCCGCACCTATTCAAAGAGCACTCTGGGCTGGTGATACCGAGACAGGTATCACTATTATGCAAATGGATCAGGGGCTGGATACCGGTGATATGCTCTGTAAATTACGTTGTCCAATAGAACGTAATGATACCAGTGCTACGCTTTATAATAAGCTTTCCGTATTAGGTCCGGAAGGATTGCTTACCACTGTTACTCAACTTGCTAACGGTACTGCGATGGGTGAAAAACAGAATGATCATGCAGCCTGTTACGCTCACAAATTAACTAAAGAGGAAGCACATCTCGACTGGTCCCTCTCTGCATCCCAGCTAGAACGCTGTATTCGCGCTTTTAATCCGTGGCCAGTCAGCTACCTGATGATTGAAAAAGAACGGATTAAAGTATGGCAGGCCTCTGTCTTATCTGCTGTGCCGGAAAGCCAGCCAGGTGAGATTATCCGTGCTGATAAAAACGGTATTCAGGTTGCTACAGGGGATGGCATACTAAATATTGAAATGCTTCAGCCACCGGGTAAGAAGATGATGCATGTTATGGATTTGCTAAATTCCCGTCGTGAATGGTTTACTCCCGGTAATAAACTAACCTGAATGTAGATTTGGCACCTGCCGAATTACCCATTAAGAGATGATGAACACACAGAACAATCTGCGCAGCCTGGCAGCTCAGGCGTTGCAGCGTGTAGTTGAAAAAGGCGAATCGCTTAATACCGTATTGCCATCCCTGCAAAAATCTTTACATGCGAGAGACAGCGCGCTATTGCAGGAGCTTTGTTTTGGTGTACTGCGCACTCTGCCACAGATGGAAGCGCTGATCAGTCGTTTGATTAAACGTCCTCTCAAACGCAAACATCGGGTGTTACATTTTCTTATTTTAACTGGCTTATATCAGCTAACTGCCATGCGTATTCCGCCTCATGCAGTGCTGGCAGAAACTGTAGCAGGGGCGACTATTCTCAGACGTGAACAATTTAAAGGTATGGTAAATGGTGTATTACGCCAGTTTCAACGCCAGCAGGATGAGCTAATAACCTCGCTTAACATGGAAGATCTGAACTACCTGCATCCAGAGTGGTTGCTACGCCGTTTACAAATAGCATGGCCTGAAAACTGGCAGCTGATTGTTGTGGCAAACAATCAGCGCCCGCCAATGTGGTTGCGTGTTAATCGGCAGCATCACAGCCGTGATGGCTGGTTGAAATTACTTGAGGAGAGCGGCAAAGCTGCTTTTCCACACCCACTGGAACCAGATGCATTGCGTCTTGCCACGCCGTGTGCAGTCGGCCAGCTGCCGGGTTTTGATCATGGCTGGGTTTCCATTCAGGATGTTTCAGCGCAGGCCTGCGTCCGTTTTCTGGAGCCCCAAAATGGGGACACCATCCTCGATATCTGTGCCGCCCCCGGTGGCAAAACGACGCATATTCTGGAAGTTGCCCCTCAGGCTCGTGTTATTGCTGTTGATTCTGATCCACGCCGCTTAAAACGCGTTACCGAAAATCTACAGCGCCTTGGAATGCAGACTGAGGTCTTAGAGGGTGATGCCCGTACGCCAGAAGTCTGGTGTAATGAATTACAGTTTGATCGAATCCTTGTGGACGCACCCTGTTCATCTACCGGCGTCATTCGACGGCATCCGGATATCAAGTGGCTCCGGCATGATAATGACATTGCTGCGCTGGCAGCTTTGCAGGCTGAAATACTTGATGCCATCTGGCCCTATCTTAAAACCGGAGGAATTCTGCTCTATGCTACCTGTTCGATACTACCCGAGGAGAATCATAATCAGATTGAACGTTTTCTCGCACAACACTCTGATGCAGGCCTAATTACGTCAAATGCATCTGACCAGCCAGTTCAAATTTTCCCTGATACAGAAGGTGGTGATGGTTTCTTTTACGCAAAATTGATAAAACGTTAGTATCAGAAAAAATCAGGCTTTAAATGCTATGAAAATTATCATTCTCGGTGCAGGGCAGGTTGGCGGCACACTGGCCGAAAATCTGGTGGTTGAAAATAACGACATCACCGTTGTCGATACTGATCCGTTGCGACTGCGTCAGTTACAGGATAAATTCGATTTGCGAGTTATTCAGGGGCACGGTTCCCATCCGCGCATTCTGCGTGAAGCTGGTGCAGAGGATGCCGATATGCTAATCGCAGTGACTAACTCAGATGAGACCAACATGGCCGCCTGTCAGGTAGCCTACTCTTTATTTAATACACCTAATCGTATTGCCCGTATTCGTGCACCTGATTATATTCGTGATGCCGATAAGCTTTTTACTCCAGCCGCAATACCTATTGACCATTTAATTTCTCCGGAACAATTAGTTATCAATAATATCTATCGTTTAATTGAATACCCAGGTGCATTACAGGTAGTCAATTTTGCTTCGGGAAAAGTCAGCCTGGCTGCGGTAAAAGCTTACTATGGTGGGCCACTGGTTGGAAATGCGCTTTCAGTCATGCGCGATCACATGCCTCATGTTGCGACACGAGTAGCCGCGATTTTTCGCCATGACCGCCCAATCCGTCCACGGGGGTCGACAATTGTAGAGGCAGGTGATGAAGTATTTTTTATCGCCGACAGCCAGCATATCCTTGCGGTAATGAGTGAATACCAGCGGCTCGAAAAACCCTACAAACGTATTATGCTCGTCGGAGGTGGCAATATCGGTTTTGGGCTGGCTCAAAGACTAGAAAAACATTACAGCGTAAAACTGATTGAACGCAATCAACAACGAGCGGCTGAACTAGCACAACAATTACAGGATACTATCGTTTTCTGTGGTGATGCTTCTGATCAGGAGCTACTGTCTGAAGAACATATTGATCAGTTTGATCTGTTCATTGCGGTCACAAATGATGATGAAGCCAATATTATGTCCGCCATGCTGGCAAAACGAATGGGTGCCAAGAAAGTAATAGTGCTGATAAAACGAAACGCCTATGTTGATTTAGTTCAGGGCAGCGTAATTGATATTGCTATTTCACCACAACAGGCAACCATTTCAGCGTTACTAAGCCATGTTCGTAAAGCAGATATTGTCAGCGTTTCGTCACTACGTCGTGGGGTGGCAGAAGCAATTGAAGCGGTGGCGCATGGAGATGAAACCACTTCCAAGGTAGTTGGCCGCTTAATCAACGATATCAAACTTCCACCGGGCACTATTATTGGCGCAGTCGTGCGGGGAGATGATGTAATGATTGCTAATGATAATCTGAGTATCGAACAGGGTGATCATGTCATCATGTTTCTGACTGATAAAAAATTCGTGCCTGATGTAGAATGTCTGTTCCAACCCAGTCCTTTCTTTCTGTAGTGCAGTTGTCATATATAACGATTACTGCTTAACTTATCGTTGCAGTGAGTTTTGCTATAACTACGAAGAACACACCGCTATTTATAAGACTTATATAACCAAGAAGATACAGGAGATAGCAATGAGTTTCTTAAGTGAATTTCGCGATTTTGCCATGCGTGGCAATGTGGTTGATCTCGCCGTGGGTATAATTATTGGCGCTGCATTCGGTAAAATTGTCTCGGCACTTGTAGCAAATATTATCATGCCTCCGCTGGGATTACTAATTGGAGGTATTGATTTCAGCCAGTTCGGGCTTATCCTGCGTGGTGCAGAAGGAGCGAAACCGCCGGTAGTGATGCAATATGGTTTGTTCCTGCAGAGCGTTTTTGATTTTATAATTGTTGCATTCGCTATCTTTGTTGCGATCAAGTTAATGAACCGGCTGCATCTCAAAAAAGAAGCGGAAAAACCAGCCAAAAAACCGAGCCCAGAAGAAACACTATTGACTGAAATTCGTGATTTATTGAAAAAACCAAATAAATAATATCTGTCGTTAGCTGTATCCTGAGATACAAATAATGGTCTTCTTATGAGGGCCAATTAATAATCAGATAGTTTACACAAAGCGGTGCGCTGGCATCGATAAATCACAACAAGTTTAAAACAATGAGTATTATTATCAATCAGCCTTACGATATCTTCCTGAAAAGATATGTTTTGCCAGATGGCGTACTGCTCCCCGTCTGTTCGAGATAAATAGTGAAAGAAACAGGTGGTATTAAGCAGACATCACCTTTTGCTAGTAGTAACTAATGCTGCAAATCATACCAAAATTGCACGTAAGAACAGAATTGTTCATTCGCCAGCCGCTGTTTTCCCTCGTGCGCCTTGCTCAAGAGTTTCTAAAATAGAACATGACACGCTAGAATGCGTTGTACCACAGCAGAGATCATGCAGACGTTTTAATGAGCTCTGCATAAACTGTAACTCAGCAATTTTGGCCTCAACGTCTTTTAACCTCTCCCTAACAATGGTTTTTGACTCATGGCAGGTGTGATGTTCTGGGTCGACGCGAATAGATAGTAATCCCTTAATAGCATCCAGACTGAAACCTAATTGACGGGCATAACGGATAAATCTTAACCGTTGAAGATCATTTTCACAATAGAGACGAAACCCGCCTTCAGTACGTACCTCATGGGCCATCAACTCCTGTTTTTCATAAAAACGGATCGTGTCAGGGGTAACATCTGCCATCCTGGCTAGCTGACCAATACGATACATTTTCCCCCCCCCCCCCCGCTCAAATAGCCGGCCAAACGGCTGTCAATTAATTATATGATAAACTCTTATTTAATCCCACCAACTGTAGCTTCATAATATTAATATACTATGCCCACTCTTCTATTGTACGTTTGTAAGCTCATAGTATGCTTAACATCAACACTAATAATCTTAAATAGTAATGTGATAGCGCACAGATGGGTATACCTCGCAGGCGAATCACTACAGCCCGTGGTGTGATGTGCCTGTAATACCGGCAGTAAAATCCATAATAAGATGCGTTAGTCTTTCCCGCAGGATAAATGGCAGATAACCTGTTGGACTAATAACATACTGGCAGATAGAATAATTTTTATACAAGTAAATAATTGAAGAATCATTTCACGGTATAAATTTAAAAATAACTAACAAAAAACCGGGCAATGCCCGGTTTTTTATGATGATACCAATATTACTCAGCTACAGCTTCAGCCTGAACCTCTGGACGATCAACCAGTTCGATGTAAGCCATCGGGGCGTTGTCACCAGTACGGAATCCACACTTGAAAATACGAGTATAACCACCTGGGCGGCTCGCAAAGCGTGGACCAAGCTCATTAAATAGTTTTGCCACGATCTCGTTATCACGAGTACGGGCGAATGCCAGACGACGGTTAGCAACACTGTCGGTCTTAGCAAGAGTAATCAGTGGCTCAACAACGCGACGCAGCTCTTTCGCTTTAGGCAGAGTTGTCTTAATGATTTCATGACGAACCAGAGACCCTGCCATATTACGAAACATCGCATGACGATGGCTGCTATTGCGATTCAGTTGACGACCACTTTTACGATGGCGCATGACCTTATCCTTCTCAGTGAACCTTAATCTGTGATCGGGTTATTCATCAGCAATACTTGTCGGCGGCCAATTTTCCAGGCGCATACCCAGAGACAAGCCGCGTGATGCCAACACATCTTTAATCTCAGTAAGAGATTTTTTACCAAGATTGGGCGTCTTAAGCAGCTCAACCTCAGTGCGTTGTACCAGATCACCGATGTAGTGAATAGCTTCTGCTTTAAGGCAGTTAGCAGAGCGGACAGTCAATTCCAGATCGTCAACAGGGCGCAGCAGGATCGGATCGAACTCTGGTTTCTCTTCTTTAATCTCTGGTTGACGTACATCACGTAAATCAACAAAAGCTTCCAGTTGTTCAGCCAGAATAGTAGCCGCCCGGCGGATCGCTTCTTCTGGATCCAAAGTACCGTTGGTTTCCATTTCGATGACTAGCTTATCCAAGTCAGTACGCTGTTCAACGCGCGCTGCTTCAACATTGTAGGCAATGCGCTCTACAGGGCTATAGCAGGCATCGACGAGCAGACGACCAATTGGACGCTCATCTTCTTCCAAATGTATTCGGCCAGAAGCTGGCACATAACCACGACCACGCTGCACTTTAATACGCATATTAATAGATGCATTATCATCAGTGAGGTGGCAGATTACATGCTGTAATTTGACGATTTCAACATCCCCATCATGGGTAATGTCGGCTGCAGTCACAGGGCCAATACCAGATTTATTCAGAGTCAAAATAACTTCATCTTTTCCCTGAACTTTCACCGCCAGCCCTTTCAGATTGAGTAAGATCTCCAGAATATCTTCCTGAACACCTTCTTTTGTACTGTACTCATGCAGTACACCATCAATCTCAACCTCGGTCACCGCACAACCCGGCATAGACGAAAGCAGAATACGGCGCAGTGCGTTACCCAGAGTATGACCAAAGCCACGCTCTAAAGGCTCTAGGGTTACCTTGGCATGCGTCGAACTTACTTGCTCGATATCTACCAGGCGTGGTTTTAGAAATTCTGTCACAGAACCCTGCATTGTGTCCTCTCTTTGAAACTCAAACTTTACTTAGAGTAAAGCTCGACGATCAGGTGTTCGTTAATGTCGGCAGACAGGTCAGTGCGCTCTGGAATACTCTTGAACACACCTTCCATCTTAAGTGCATCAACTTCCAGCCAGGTTGGCTTCTCACGCTGTTCAGCCAGCTCAAGAGCGGCTTTAACGCGAGACTGCTTTCTGGCTTTCTCGCGGATGCTAACAACGTCATTCGGAGATACCTGATAAGAAGCAATATTAACAACGCGGCCGTTCACCATTACAGACTTATGACTTACCAACTGACGCGCCTCTGCACGCGTGGCACCAAAGCCCATACGATAAACTACATTATCCAGACGACCCTCTAGCAGGGCCAACAGGTTTTCACCGGTATTTCCTTTCAAACGCGCTGCTTCTTTATAATAGTTACGAAACTGACGCTCAAGCACGCCGTAAATACGACGGACTTTTTGCTTTTCGCGTAACTGGCCGCCATAATCAGACAGGCGCGGCTTACGCGCGCCATGATGACCCGGAGCCTGTTCAATCTTACATTTTGACTCGATCGGACGAACGCCAGACTTTAGAAAAAGGTCTGTACCTTCCCGACGACTCAGCTTAAGTTTAGGGCCCAAATATCTAGCCATTTTCTTTCTCCAACTATCCTGAAACGGGCGTTATACGCGACGTTTTTTCGGCGGACGACAACCGTTATGAGGGATCGGAGTCACATCAGTAATATTTGTGATGCGAAAACCAGCAGCATTCAGAGCGCGAATAGTTGATTCGCGACCCGGTCCCGGACCCTTGACCATAACTTCCAGATTTTTGATACCGTAATCTTTCACGGCCTCTGCGCAACGCTCTGCTGCAACCTGAGCTGCAAACGGCGTGGACTTACGAGATCCGCGAAAACCGGAACCACCGGCTGTCGCCCAACCCAGAGCGTTACCCTGACGATCAGTTATGGTAACGATAGTGTTGTTAAAAGAAGCATGGACATGAGCCACGCCATCAGAGACTTGTTTTCTTACACGCTTACGTGCACGAACTGGTGCCTTTGCCATTATTCAATCACCCCGATTATTTCTTGATCGGTTTGCGGGGACCCTTGCGGGTACGGGCGTTAGTCTTAGTACGTTGCCCACGTACTGGCAGACCGCGACGATGGCGCAAACCACGATAGCATCCAAGATCCATCAAACGCTTAATGCTCAGGGTGACTTCACGGCGCAGATCACCTTCAACAACGTATTTACCTACTGCTTCACGCAGTTGATCGATCTGCTCTTCAGATAGATCACTGATCTTAACATCTTCAGCAATGCTCGTTTGCGCACAAATCGCTTTAGAACGAGTTTTACCGATACCATAAATCGAGGTTAACGCGATAACGGTATGTTTATGATCAGGAATGTTAATGCCTGCTATACGGGCCACTATGCACTCCTAACTGAGTTAAATGTGCTCCATACTGAAAAGCCCGCTTTCAGGATACCCAAATGGAAACACAATGACATAAAAAATATTGGCTGGCTAATCTAGCCAGCTCAACCCAACTTTGCAAGAAAAATATGCAATAAATCTCAGCCCTGACGCTGTTTATGCTTAGGCTCAGCGCTGCAAATCACACGTACTATGCCGTCACGACGAATAATCTTGCAGTTACGACATAATTTCTTGACGGAAGCACGCACTTTCATATTTTAACTCTCCGCAACTTCACTGGCTTCTGAATTAGCGGCTGTAGCCTTTCAGATTAGCCTTTTTCAAAGCAGACTCGTACTGACTAGACATCAGCAGAGTTTGCACTTGAGCCATAAAATCCATAATAACAACGACGACAATCAGCAATGACGTGCCACCGAAGTAAAAAGGAACTTTCATCGCATTACGCATAAATTCAGGGATCAGGCAGATAAAAGTTATGTATGACGCACCAACTAATGTCAGGCGAGTCATGACCTTATCAATATATCTTGCCGTTTGCTCCCCCGGACGAATTCCCGGTACAAATGCACCAGACTTCTTCAGGTTATCTGCCGTTTCACGCGGATTGAAAACTAATGCCGTGTAAAAAAAACAGAAAAAGATGATTGCAGTAGCATAGAGTAGCACATAAACAGGTTGACCAGGCTGCAAGTACATAGAAATCGTTGTCAGCCAGCTCCAGCCAGAACTACTTCCGAACCATGATGCGATAGTCGCTGGGAACAGAATAATACTGGATGCAAATATCGCCGGAATGACACCAGCCATATTCACTTTCAACGGTAAATGTGTACTTTGTGCAGCATAGACCCGACGTCCCTGCTGACGTTTAGCATAGTTCACCACAATACGGCGCTGACCACGCTCAACGAAAACAACGAAGTAAGTAACTAAAAAAACCAAAGCTGCAACCAACAACAAAAGAAGAAAGTGTGTATCGCCTTGCCGTGCCTGCTCAATGGTATGTCCTATAGCCGGAGGCAGACCTGCAACAATTCCGGCAAAGATAATGATTGAGATACCATTTCCAATGCCTCGTTCAGTAATCTGTTCCCCCAGCCACATCAGGAACATTGTCCCAGTCACCAGGCTAACAACAGCGGTAAAATAGAAGGCAAAACCCGGATTTATCACCAGACCGTGCATTCCGGGCATATTTGGCAGACCGGTAGCTATACCGATCGACTGAAATATGGCCAACACCAATGTGCCGTAACGGGTATACTGGCTAATCTTACGACGTCCAGCTTCCCCTTCTTTCTTAATCTCCGCCAGCACTGGATGAACCACTGTCAGCAACTGAATAATAATTGAAGCCGAAATATACGGCATAATACCCAGCGCGAAGATTGAGGCACGACTGAGAGCACCACCAGAGAACATGTTAAACATTTCAATGATAGTACCACGCTGTTGCTCAAGTAGCTTAGCAAGCACAGTGGCATCAATACCAGGGATCGGAATGAAAGAGCCAATACGGAATACAATCAGCGCACCGACCACAAACAATAGCCTGCGTTTCAGTTCGTCTAACCCACCTTTGGCACTTTGAAAGTCTAATCCCGGTTGTTTAGCCATCAGCTCACTTATTCCTCAATTTTACCACCAGCGGCTTCGATTGCAGCGCGAGCACCTTTAGTTACACGCAAACCACGCACAGTGACCGGCGCTTTAACTTCACCAGACAGAATCACCTTCGCGTACTCAATCTGAATACCAATAACATTAGCTGCTTTTAATGTGTTCAGATCTACAATGTCATCTTTGACTTTTGCCAAATCCGATAAACGCACTTCTGCAGTGACTGCGGCTTTACGGGAGGTAAAACCAAATTTTGGCAGACGACGATACAGCGGCATCTGCCCTCCCTCAAAACCTCGACGTACACCACCACCAGAACGAGCTTTCTGACCTTTATGACCACGGCCACTGGTTTTACCGAGTCCAGAACCAATACCGCGTCCAAGGCGCTTAGCTGCACGCCTGGAGCCTTCGGCCGGAGACAGAGTATTTAAACGCATCTGTTACTCCTCCACTTTAACCATGTAGCTAATCGCGTTAACCATCCCGCGAATAGCTGGTGTATCTTCACGTTCTACTGTGTGACCAATACGACGCAGACCCAGCCCCACAAGGGTAGCTTTATGTCTCGGTAGACGCCCGATTGAACTACGAGTTTGCGTGATTTTAATCGTCTTTGCCATAGTCAATTACCCCAGAATTTCTTCAACGGACTTACCACGCTTGGCAGCAACCATTTCCGGAGATTTCATATTAGCCAGACCATTAATAGTCGCACGAACCACGTTTATCGGGTTGGTAGAACCATAAGCTTTGGCCAGAACGTTATGAATCCCTGCAACTTCCAGAACAGCGCGCATTGCACCACCGGCGATAATACCGGTACCTTCAGAGGCTGGCTGCATAAATACACGGGAACCTGTGTGAACACCTTTAATGGGGTGTTGCAGAGTACCGTGAGTCAGCGCGACATTAATCATGTTGCGACGCGCTTTTTCCGTCGCTTTCTGGATAGCTGCTGGCACTTCACGCGCTTTCCCGTAGCCAAAACCAATACGACCATTGCCATCTCCAACTACAACTAATGCAGTGAAAGAGAAGATCCGGCCGCCTTTTACAGTTTTACACACACGGTTTACCGCAATCAGCTTTTCCTGCAGTTCACCAGCTTGTTTTTCGATGTGTGCCATCTTTAACCTCTACCTTAGAACTGAAGGCCAGCTTCACGGGCAGCATCTGCCAGCGCCTGGACCCGACCATGATATTGATAACCTGAACGATCGAAGGAGACATCTTTGATGCCTTTTTCAATTGCACGCTCAGCAATAGCTTTACCTACCACTGTGGCAGCATCTTTGTTACCGGTGTATTTTAATTGTTCAGAGATCGCTTTTTCTAAAGTAGAAGCTGCAACAAGGACCTCAGAACCGTTTGGTGCAATAACCTGGGCATAAATATGACGCGGAGTGCGGAACACTACTAGCCGGGTTGCACCAAGCTCTTTAAGCTTACGACGTGCGCGGGTCGCACGACGGATACGAGCAGATTTCTTATCCATAGTGTTACCTTACTTCTTCTTAGCCTCTTTGGTACGCACGACTTCGTCGGCGTAACGAACACCCTTGCCTTTATATGGCTCAGGACGACGGTAGGCGCGTAAATCAGCAGCAACCTGACCAATCAGCTGTTTATCAGCACCTTTCAGTACGATTTCAGTCTGAGACGGACATTCTGCAGAGATACCCGCTGGCAACGAATGATCTATAGGATGCGAGAAACCCAGAGACAGGTTAACTACATTTCCTTTGATCGCTGCACGATAACCTACACCAACCAGCAGCAGCTTCTTAGTGAAGCCTTCGGTAACACCGATAACCATACCGTTAAGCAGTGCACGAGCAGTTCCTGCCTGTGCCCAGCCATCTGCAAAACCTGCACGCGGACCAAAAGTCAGCGAGTTATCTGCATGCTTAACTTCTACGGCGTCATGGATAGTACGAGTTAGCTCGCCGTTTTTACCTTTGATCGAAATCGCCTGACCGTTGAGTTTTATCTCCACGCCGGCAGGAATAACGATCGGCGCTTTAGCAACACGAGACATTTTTTCCTCCGATTAAGCGACGTAGCAGATAATTTCGCCACCAAGACCAGCCTGGCGCGCCGCACGATCAGTCATGACACCTTTTGAGGTAGAAACTACAGCAATGCCTAAGCCCGCCATCACTTTTGGCAAATCATCTTTTTTCTTATAGATGCGTAGCCCAGGACGACTTACTCGCTGGATGGTTTCTACTACCGCTTTACCCTGAAAGTACTTTAGTGTTACTTCCAGCTCAGGCTTGATGTCGCCTTCGATTTTAAAATCGTTAATATAACCTTCTTCCTTTAATACTTTGGCGATTGCCGCTTTCAGTCTGGAGGAAGGCATAGTGACCGCAACTTTATTTGCGGACTGGCCGTTACGGATACGGGTCAGCATATCCGCTATCGGATCTTGCATGCTCATCTGTCTTTACTCCCGTGATTCAATTGGTTGCAATTTACCAGCTAGCCTTTTTAAGACCGGGAATTTCGCCGCGCATAGCAGCTTCACGGACCTTAATACGGCTCAACCCGAACTTCCGCAGGTAAGCGTGCGGACGACCAGTTTGACGGCAGCGATTACGCTGACGACATGGGCTGGAATCACGCGGCAGAGTCTGTAACTTAAGAACAGCACTCCAACGGTCTTCATCAGAAGCGTTCACATCAGAAATGATAGCTTTCAGTTCGGTGCGCTTTGCAAAATATTTTTCTGCCAGTTTTACACGCTTAACTTCGCGTGCTTTCATGGATTGCTTAGCCATTTAGTAACCCTTACTTGCGAAACGGGAAGTCAAAAGCTGCCAGCAGGGCACGGCCTTCATCATCAGATTTCGCAGTGGTGGTAATGGTTATATCCAAACCACGAACGCGATCGACTTTATCATAGTCGATTTCCGGGAAGATGATCTGCTCACGTACACCCATACTGTAATTACCACGACCATCGAAAGATTTCGTGGACAGACCACGAAAATCACGAATACGCGGTACAGCTATAGAGATCAGACGATCAAGGAACTCCCACATGCGCTCGCCACGCAGAGTTACTTTACAACCGATCGGATAACCCTGGCGGATTTTGAAGCCTGCAACAGATTTGCGTGCTTTGGTGATAAGTGGTTTTTGACCAGAGATTGCTGCCAGGTCCGCCGCTGCGTTATCCAGCAGTTTTTTATCAGCTATCGCTTCACCAACACCCATATTAAGGGTGATCTTCTCTATCCGAGGGACTTGCATGACAGAAGCATAGTTCAACTCTTTCATGAGTTTCTTTACCACTTCGTCTTTGTAGTAATCATGCAGTTTCACCATCGTTACTACTCCAAATTACTTGATAGTTTCGCTGTTAGACTTGAAGAAACGGACTTTTTTGCCCTCTTCGAATCTAAAGCCCACACGGTCTGCCTTACCAGTTGTCTCATTAAAGATGGCAACATTGGAAGCCTGAATTGCTGCTTCTTTCTCCACAATGCCACCTAGCTGATTCAGGGCCGGGACCGGCTTCTGATGTTTTTTTACCAGATTGATGCCTTCAATAATGATCTTACCAGTAGGCAGGACACGTTTTACCTTACCCCGTTTACCTTTATCTTTACCAGTTAACACGATAACTTCGTCATTGCGACGGATTTTGGCTGCCATTATTCGCTCCTTAGAGTACTTCCGGGGCCAGAGAGATAATCTTCATGAACTTTTCAGTACGCAGTTCACGAGTTACTGGGCCAAAAATACGCGTCCCGATAGGCTGCTCGCTGTTATTGTTGAGAATAACGCATGCATTACCGTCGAAGCGAATGACAGAACCATCCGGGCGACGAACACCCTTCCTGGTACGCACCACTACCGCCTTCAGCACATCACCTTTTTTAACTTTGCCGCGAGGAATTGCTTCCTTGCAGGTGATTTTGATGATGTCGCCAACGCCTGCGTAACGACGGTGCGAGCCACCCAGAACCTTAATACACATTACGCGACGCGCGCCAGAGTTATCGGCCACGTCCAGCATAGTCTGTTCCTGGATCATTATTAGTGCTCCGTAATGTCAACGACTACTTCGAGACCCCCACAAATGGGAGTCGTTAGAAAACCCGTAATTAAGGGCGCAATATTATAACACTGCTCATCGCAAATTAATAGAAACAATGAACGACCCTGATGGGCCGCTCATTGTTTTATAAGAAAACGCAGACCTATTACAGAACCGCTTTTTCTACAACGCGCACCAAAGTCCATGATTTAGTCTTAGAAATTGGACGACATTCGCGAATCTCTACTACATCACCAATCCCACATTCATCATTCTCATCATGAATATGCAGCTTAGTCGTACGCTTGATGAATTTACCGTAGAGTGGGTGTTTCACGAAACGCTCGATAGCAACAACCGCAGATTTCTGCATTTTGTCACTAACAACACGACCTTGCAGAGTACGAATTTTATCAGACATTACGCACCCCCCTTCTCAGTCAGTAAAGTCTTAACACGCGCCACATTACGGCGGACCTGTTTCAATAAATGGGTTTGCTGGAGCTGACCAGATGCTGCCTGCATCCGTAGATTAAACTGCTCACGCAACAGATTAAGCAGCTCAGTGTTCAGCTCATCAACGCTTTTTTCACGCAGCTCAGTTGCTCTCATTACATCACCGTCTTAGTTACAAAGGTGGTTTTAATAGGCAGTTTTGCTGCTGCCAGCTTGAATGCTTCACGGGCCAGCTCTTCTGGTACACCATCCATCTCATACAGGACTTTACCAGGCTGGATCAAAGCAACCCAGTACTCTACATTGCCTTTACCTTTACCCATACGCACTTCAAGCGGCTTCTCAGTAATTGGTTTATCCGGGAAAATTCGGATCCAAATTTTACCTTGACGCTTAACTGCACGAGTCATTGCACGACGTGCGGCTTCAATTTGCCGGGCTGTCAGACGGCCACGGTCAACAGCTTTCAGACCAAAAGTACCGAAGCTAACATCCGTGCCTTGTGCCAGGCCCCGATTGCGACCTTTGTGCACTTTACGGAATTTTGTACGCTTAGGTTGTAACATCAGAGATTCCCCTTACTTACGGCCTTTACGCGGCTGCTTTTTCGGTTGAACAGCCGGCTCCGGTTGTTCAACAGCAGCCATGCCACCAAGGATCTCACCTTTGAAGATCCATACTTTTACGCCGATTACACCATAAGTAGTGTGTGCTTCAGAGGTATTGTAATCAATGTCAGCACGCAGAGTATGCAGAGGTACTCGTCCTTCGCGATACCACTCGGTACGAGCGATTTCAGCTCCTCCCAAGCGGCCACTCACTTCAACTTTGATACCTTTAGCACCTAAACGAATGGCATTTTGTACAGCACGTTTCATCGCACGGCGGAACATCACGCGACGCTCCAGCTGTGAAGTGATGTTATCGGCAACCAATTTAGCATCCAGTTCCGGCTTACGAACTTCCGCAATATTAAGCTGTGTTGGTACGCCAGCGATATCCGCTACGCCCTTACGCAACTTTTCTACGTCTTCACCCTTCTTACCGATAACAATACCCGGACGAGCGGTGTGAATAGTAACACGGATGCTCTTAGCCGGGCGTTCGATCACGATACGTGATACTGACGCCTTTGCCAGTTCTTTGTTCAGGTACTGGCGAACTTTAAAATCACTGTCCAGATTGTCAGCGAATTCTTTAGTATTAGCGAACCAGGTAGAGTTCCAGGATTTAACAATACCCAGTCGAATACCATTAGGATGTACTTTCTGACCCATTGCTAGTCTCCTGAGTCTTAACGATCGGACACAACCACAGTAATGTGGCTGGTGCGCTTAAGAATGCGATCCGCTCGGCCTTTGGCCCGCGGCATGATGCGTTTCATCGTCGGACCTTCGTCGATGTAAATCTTAGCGACTTTCAGATCGTCGATATCTGCACCATCGTTATGCTCGGCGTTAGCAATAGCAGATTCTAAAACTTTCTTGACCAGCCCGGCCGCTTTCTTATTGGTGTAGGTCAGAATATCCAAGGCCTGCGCCACTTTCTTACCACGAACCAAGTCCGCAACAAGGCGAACCTTTTGTGCAGAAGAGCGGGCATGGCGATGTTTTGCGATAGTTTCCATCTTTTGCTCCGCTTATTTCTTCTTGGCTTTTTTATCAGCCGCATGGCCGCGATAAGTACGGGTCGGTGCAAATTCACCCAGTTTGTGGCCAACCATTTCGTCGGAAACAAAAATAGGTACATGCTGACGACCATTATGGACAGCGATGGTCAAACCGATCATATTTGGAAAGATCGTTGAACGACGGGACCAAGTGCGCACAGGCTTCTTATCACCGCTTTCCACCGCTTTCTCTACCTTCTTCAGCAAGTGCAGGTCAACGAATGGACCTTTCTTGAGAGAACGTGGCATGGTTTATCCTCTAAAATTATTTGCTACGGCGACGCACGATGAATTTATCAGTGCGCTTATTACTACGAGTTTTCTTACCTTTGGTCTGAACGCCCCACGGAGTGACCGGATGCTTACCAAAGGTACGACCTTCACCACCACCATGTGGATGATCTACCGGGTTCATTGCCGTACCACGAACGGTGGGACGAATGCCGCGCCAGCGGGAGGCACCTGCCTTACCCAAAACACGCAACATATGCTCAGCGTTACCCACTTCACCCATCGTTGCCCGGCAGTCAGCTTCAACCTTACGTACTTCCCCAGAGCGCAAACGCAAGGTAACGTAGCTACCCTCACGCGCGATAATCTGTATATAAGTACCAGCAGAACGGGCCAGCTGACCTCCTTTGCCCGGCCTCATTTCAACATTGTGAACCGTTGAACCAACCGGGATATTACGCATCGGTAAGGTGTTGCCTGTTTTAATGGCTGCATCAATACCAGACTGGATCTGATCGCCCACTTTCAAACCTTTTGGGGCCAGAATGTAGCGGCGTTCGCCATCTTTGTACAAAACCAGCGCAATATTTGCAGAACGGTTAGGATCGTACTCCAGGCGTTCAATAATAGCTGGAATGCCATCTTTATTACGCTTGAAGTCAATAAGGCGATAAGCTCGTTTGTGACCACCACCAATATGACGAGTAGTGATACGACCGTTATTGTTACGACCACCAGTTTTGCTGAGTTTCTCCAGCAGTGGTGCATAAGGTTTACCCTTGTGTAGCTCAGGGTTAACCACTTTAACTACGTGTCGCCGACCAGGAGATGTCGGTTTACATTTAACAACTGCCATTGTCTCTCTCCTCCGGCTTACTCGGCGCTACTCATGAAGTCCAGATTCTGGCCTTCTTTCAGGGTGACGTACGCTTTTTTCCAGTCACTACGACGGCCAATACGTTGCCCGTGACGCTTAACTTTGCCCTTCATGACCAAGGTATTGACGTCTTTAACTTCGACTTCAAACAGCTTTTGCACAGCCTGTTTGATTTCTGCTTTGGTCGCGTTTATGGCCACTTTGAGAACGATAGTATTGGTTTTTTCCATCGCCGCAGATGCTTTTTCTGATACGTGCGGCGCACGCAGTACTTTTAGCAGTCGTTCTTCACGGATCATGCCAGCATCTCCTCTACCTGCCTGACTGCATCCGCAGTCATGACAACTTTATCGAAGGCAATCAGGCTAACCGGATCAATGCCAGCCGTATCACGCACATCTACTTTGTACAAATTCCGCGCAGCCAGAAATAAATTTTCATCCAGCTCACGGGTGATAATCAGTACATTTTCCAGGGCCATCTCGTTGAGCTTCTGTACCAGCAGTTTCGTTTTCGGTGCATCTACCGAAAATTTCTCAACAACAATCAGACGCTCCTGGCGTATCAGCTCAGACAGAATACTTCTGAGCGCACCACGGTACATTTTTCTGTTTACTTTTTGACTATGATCCTGAGGTTTGGCAGCAAAAGTCACCCCACCTGAACGCCATATTGGGCTCTTAACAGAACCAGCACGCGCCCGGCCTGTACCTTTTTGCCGCCATGGCTTCTTGCCAGAACCTTTTACTTCGCCACGACTCTTCTGGGCGCGACTTCCCTGACGGCCACCTGCCGCATAGGCAACCACAACCTGGTGTACCAGTGCTTCGTTGAAATCACGGCCGAAGGTAGTTTCGGAAACAGTCAGCGCGCCTTGCGCGTCTTTCAGTACTAATTCCATTGCTATCTCCTTACGCCTTCACCGCTGGTTTAACTATCAGGTCACCGCCGGTTGCTCCCGGTACAGCACCTTTCACCAACAGCAGGTTACGTTCAACATCTACACGTACTACTTCCAGACTCTGAACAGTGACCCGCTCGTTACCTAACTGGCCAGCCATTTTTTTGCCTTTGAACACTTTGCCTGGCGTCTGATTTTGGCCAATTGATCCCGGAACGCGGTGAGATAGCGAGTTGCCGTGTGTCGCATCCTGGGTGCGGAAATTCCAGCGTTTGACTGTACCAGCAAAACCTTTACCTTTAGACGTTCCGGTAACATCAACTTTCTTAACATCAGTAAAAATATCAACACTGATATTTTGACCAATAGTGAATTCCTCATCTGCAGTAGTGCGGAATTCCCATAACCCACGGCCAGCCTCTACACCAGCTTTAGAAAAGTGTCCTGCTTCCGGTTTGGTTACACGGTTAGCCTTTTTGGTGCCGGTAGTGACCTGGACAGCAGTGTAACCGTCATTTTCAGGAATTTTAACCTGAGTAACGCGGTTAGCTTCAATTTCAATTACGGTGACAGGGATAGATTCGCCTTCATTGGTGAAGATACGTGTCATGCCCACTTTTTTACCGACTAAACCAATCATTGTATCAACCTCTCAATCGCTTGATGACCTGATTAACCCAGGCTGATCTGCACATCAACACCGGCAGCCAGATCCAGACGCATCAGAGCATCAACGGTTTTTTCAGTTGGCTCAACAATGTCCACTACACGCTTGTGTGTACGGATCTCATACTGATCGCGCGCGTCTTTATTAGCGTGTGGGGAGATCAGCACTGTAAAACGCTCTTTACGGGTTGGCAGCGGGATCGGACCATGAACATGCGCACCAGTACGCTTGGCTGTCTCAACAATTTCCGCCGTTGACCTATCGATAAGACGATGATCAAAAGCTTTAAGACGAATACGGATTCTTTGGTTCTGCATCAGACCAGAGCTCCAGCTTATTTATAAACAAAAAAGACTACTCTCATGCCCGCTATTATGTAGATAGGGGGGAGTGTAATCGTTCAGCTATAATCCCCATATCGGAGATATTGTAGGCCCCATTAAGGCTACGGAGCCAGCGATTCAGCCAGAATCGCACCTGCTAACATTCGCAGGCCCGCGTATTATACGCAGATTCGGGAGGAAAGCAACCATCCTTTTGTATTCAAATTAACGTAAAGTGACTGCTCACTCTGACACTACTTATCTCTCAGCAATAAATAAAAAAGAGCACTTGGGTACCCTTAATTAACTATCCGTAAAAAGGGCATCAGATGATGCCCTTTTATACCAGCTTACGTCAAATGCTATTG
>ERZ500997.86-NODE-86-length-25122-cov-8.364184_pt1 | contig 25122 bp, 25 predicted proteins | sample MGYA00248826_ERZ500997 | MGnify/ENA primary metagenome ERZ500997 (study PRJEB25958, sample SAMN03398524) | human skin metagenome | study: EMG produced TPA metagenomics assembly of the Human Skin Microbiome Metagenome (human skin metagenome) data set.
TTTTCTTTTTACATTGAATCTTCCATTGAAAGAACAACAGTACATTGTTTTTTTCAATGGAATTTATAATTTTGTAATTTTTGTAAATTTTGTAATTTCTTCTTTTTTAAAATGTATAATTTAAAACAGGTGGCTTAGTCGTAATCATCTTCGCTATTTACCAGATAATGTATTTATCAAAAATTTGGCCCTACACCTAATGTAAGTACATTGACCGTTTCGATTGCTAATATTCATCGAAACCTGTCAAAATATGGAAAACAAAAAAAAACTAAAATAAAACGAAATATTCAAAATAGATAATATTTGATAGACAGAATATTCAAAAATCAGAAGAAAGAAGCACTTATTTTTTTGAAATCAAATAAGAAGATGACAAATCGATCTTTGTTTTTTGCAAAGAATTTTTGATTTTTGTTTTGTTTTGACATTTGATTGAGCTTCGAAATTGAATTTCTTTCATATTTTTTTTTGAAATGGAATTGAAACTCTAAACAACAATCATCGTCAAGATAGCAAGTCAACATTGCATGAGGAACACATCTTGAATTTCAAAAATTTTACAATTTCAAAAACGTTGTCCATCTAAAATCATAATTTTTCAATTCAAAAAGGAAAAGTTTCATTTTGACAATCAACAGAATAGACAGAATAGATAGATTTCTGATTTTTGTCGACATTTTTCTGAAAAAGTAAAACTTGAAATTTCGTACTTTTGAGATAGAAAAGATACATTCGCCAGTGTCATTTTGGCTTGGAATTTTTGAATCAGTTTTTTTCATTTTTTTTCTTGTTGTTATTAAACTTTGAAATGAAATAAAAAAGTGAATGACCGAATGTAGACAAAATCAAATAGATTCAATAAATTAATTTTGATTGTAATAAATTTCTTTTCTTTTTCTTGTTTTTGTTTGTCCAAAAATAGCGATCTTAGCCATAACAGGATCATGGGCTTGACATCCAATGTTTTTTATGGTCTAAAATCGTTGAAAAGCTTGTAAGTTTTTTATTATTATTATGCTTTCAAATGATTGATTCAATTATGTCATTAAAATATTTTATCATTGTGAAAATGAACAAAATTTATTTGTCAGACATTTGAACAATAATCGATTATCCTGTATCGAAGATGGAACTTTTAGCAAATTGAAAGAATTAGAATTCCTGTAAGTAATAAACACAGAATGTTGTTGTTTTAATTTTAAAAAAAAATTGAAATCAATTTTTAGAACATTGAACAAAAATAATCTTACAACATTGACCTATTCGATTTTCGATGGATTGGCTATGAAACTAAAAACATTGTAAGTATATTTTATTTCACCTTTATTTGTTTTTTCGCTTTATAAATGACAACATATTTTGAACACTAATTGTTATAAAATTAAGGCATATGGCAGACAATCCATTCCGTTGTGATTGTTCAATGGCCTGGCTAGTTCAATGGTTTCGAAAATTGTTCATCATGCAACATAAACAATCATCACAGCAAAGATTCGATATTGATAGTGCCAAATGTGTGGCACCATTTCATCTGTTTGGAATGAAAATCTCATCACTATCAACCAAAGATTTTCATTGTAAGCATTTTTTTGAAAATTTTGTTTATTCAAATGATTTGATTTTTTTTTTGATTAATAATTTTCACTATATAGGCGATCAACCATATTATGATGAATTTCTACAGAATGATGATTCTGGCATAATGCGCCCATGTCGAATAGAGCCACAATGTCCATATCAATGCTCTTGTCAGGATGGTGTTGTTGATTGTCGTAATCGAAATTTAACCCGTATACCGGATTTTATTCCGGACAATGCCATCGAAATGTAAGTGTTCATTTTTTAAAATCATCAAATATTAGAATCTATTCAAACAATTTTTCTAACAACAAAAATCTTTTCGATAAAAATCATTCAAAATGATGATGGCTAAAAAATATGCAGTCGATTGGAACAGAATTCGATTACCGAAGTGCCTTCGCGTGCATTCTCATCGTATCGTCAGTTGGGCCGAATGTAAGTTTTATCATACAAACAAAAAACAACGGAAAAAAATTGGATGAAAGTTTCCATTTTTTTCGTTACTCGCCAATTTTAATACCCAGATTTTTTCCATCCTTCAATCAATTGTCGTTGCTTGCTATGTCTATTATGATTTTAATTTTTTTCCTTCATCCTTTTTTCTATGGCATGATTCATTCGATCGTTTTTTTTTGCAAAATAATGAATGAAAAAGTAAAACAAATGAAGTTTAGATAATAGGCTATTGTTCGCATTGTGTTCGGCATTGGCGTAAAACTTGGTGAAAAAAACTTCTTTCGATTTTGCAACTGTTTATCGCTGTTGCTTGTGTTGAAAAAAGAGTTTCATTAATTTTTTTCACATGCACAAAAACAGAAATGTAGAATATTATCGAAAGGGTAAATTTTTTTTTTTGAACAATTTATCTGGGTAACCGATTTTTTCACTTTTTTCTGTTATTAATTTATCATCATAATCGAGCTCCTTATTAAAAAAAATCTGTTTTGTGTCATATTCTAAAATCAAATAATTACAATAACTCCTTTGATTCATTCGATTTCAATAGTCACTAATTTTTTTTCTTATTAATTATTTTAAATATTACAATAGCGATTTAAGCAAGAATAACATTTCCAGGATAGCTGAAGATGCTTTCAATGGATTAAAATCATTAAATGCATTGTAGGTATTCATTTTGTTTGTTTATCATAATTACAATCATTTTTTGTATTTCATTTTTAGATTTTTATTTGGAAATGAAATCACTGATCTACCGGAAGCTCTATTCAAAGGTCTAGCCAACATACAGCTGCTGTAAGTGTGTCATTCATTTATTTAGTCATTCTTTTATTCCCTTCATAGAGGGATTAATTCCGGAATTTTTATTTTAACAAAAAAAAAATATTCTCTTCTTTCTTTTCTGTTATTACTATTTCAAAATAAAAATGGTGTGATTCAATTGCCGAATGTCAAAACCAATTCCTGATACACACTCGAACAAATGAATGAATGAATCAACGAACAAACAAAATATAAATAAATAAATAAACGCGATGCGATGCAATTCTTCACAAACAAACAAACAACCATACGGTTCTGATTTATTTGAATTTGCGGTTGAATGAACCGACGGCTATTTGATTTGATGAATGCCTTTGGATTGGACTTTTTTTTAAAAAAAATGGACCTTTGGCTGTGGCCATGATGATGATCGTTTTAAATGTAAATAAAAATGAAAACAAAAACATTGAACAAAACGGATACCAACCAAATATGTCGATGTTTACGCTGATTTGATTTCAATCAGTTTGCTCAACAAGAACAGAATCAAATGTTTACGTCGTGGAATTTTTGCTGACCTTAAACATTTGAATCTATTGTAAGTTTTTCCTCCTTTTATATCATATTTTTCTTTACTTTTTCATACTTAATAACTCATCTTTGCTTCAGGTACTTTAATCCAATGAAAATATTTGTAAATTGAATTTTTCTTTTGAGAATTGAAAAATTCTGAAACCATACTGTCAAAGTTTGCTGAATTTTTATTTCTTTGAAATAAATTCTGAAAGAAACAACTTAAAGACATTGATCAAAACAATTTCTCATACATTAGACATGATTGTCAAACATTGAAAATCCGATTTAGTATAGCTAAGTAATATCGATTCGTACATTTGTTGCTGAAAATTTTCTCTCTTTTTACATGCATATATTTAGTGGCATGCTTCACACAATCACTTTTTTCAAATCTGTCAAACACAAATCGACCGATGCTGTGATTCACACACACACAAGAATTTATTTTCCATTGAAATGTCTTCAATTGTTTACTGTTATTCTTTTCAAAAACAAAAATCTTATGGAATAATCATAGAAACAGTCATAAACGATTTTTCCACATAATGCTCAATACAAAAGTGATGTTAGCCAAATATAAACTTTTTTTCGAAAGGTATCAACTTCTAGGAGCAATCACACATCTGAGAATTTAACCATTTTACTGACATGATCTTGGTGTTTGATTTGCTCAAGCTCATATAAGTTATGTTGATAGTTTGTATTCGGCCATGTTAACCAAATATCCGTTGAGGCGATTCAATATGATGAGATTTGCAAAAATAAAAAAAAATCCACAAAACAAATGGCATATGATTCTTTCTTGAGCTTAATTTTGTTTATTCTACCGGAAGAATGGAAAAAATTGCGAAATCTTTTGGAAACAAGGATGTACAGTTAGGGAAAAAACTAAGCTTGGTGAATAAATTAATTTCACAACACACGAATATGGACCGAATAGATCGTTTCGTTTCGAACACATTACACTGAAATATTCGTAACGTAATCTGCAAACAATTCATACGAAATGCATTCATGCTGTCGGTGACCACATTAAAATTATTGATGCGGTTTTATGTTTCGATAAAGAACCTGTTTTCTTTGCTACCATACGTTTTTATTTATTATTATTATCATAGTCGTTTGTTTCTCATCCCATCGAAACAATGTATAATGAAGATTCTGCAATTCAAGATTCTTGTTTTTTTTTCGATTGAGTGATGATGTACGAGTGATAATAATAAAAAAATGACTATATTGTCAGCTTCACTAATGATAGCATATAACTATCGCAATACAGGTATCATTTGCATCGGATATAAATGGCCATAAATGAGGCACATAAAAAGTATGGAATTGCCAACAAATTAAAGATGTATATTTGTGTATGACAAAAACGGTCTAGTCAATTGATAATTCATGTCCGTTTTTTCTCTAACCATACTCGATTATCTATTCAAAAAACTTTTATACCAAAAATTTATTCTCGAAACATAGCAATATAAACCAAACAATAATGGTTATTGAATCTATGATCAATGGCCCCAATCGAACATTGTTTGAACCAAATTGATGAATTCTACACTCTCTGCACAATTACGAGACAAAAAGTTTGCATGAAATAATGAAAATAACCATAACAATGTTTAATAAACCATTGACCAATCGTTGACCAAATGATTTATGAGTTTACCTCATAATAATAGTTTCATATCTCATTTATATTGAATATGATCTAATAATAACCATTTCTTAGGCGTTGAAAAAAATATATTTCACTCTTACAATTTGTATGTTTTCAATTAATAATCAGGCTCTTGTGCAGTATCTTTCTCTATTCGCAATTGTTAATCCATATGCTTTATCGTTCTATATATTTTGTAAGTTTGAATAGTCCATTAAAATGATGAATTTCGTTACATGTACCGGGTTTATCATCAATTTTTCATCCAACAGAATACAAACTTTTTTCCTTGTTTGATCTGACCGGCCGAATGATAATCCTGCTTACATTACATTGAATGATAACAGTTATGAAGAAGAGAAAGAGAAAGAGCGAAAGTTGGTTGAGTGGTTGAATTGCAAATATTTGTCAATTAATCCCAGCGATTGTATATTATGAATTGATGATGTATGTTTTATATTTTTCCGGTATCATGCAGATCATTGTACGATAACAATATTCAATCATTGGCCGAAGGAATTTTTGATCCATTAATCAATATACAAACATTGTGAGTAGTATGATTGATCACTAAGATCATTTTTAAATAATGACCATTCCATTCATCATGATGCGAAAATAGACATTTAGGAAGAAATCCTTTCATTTGCGATTGTAATCTTCGATGGCTATCAAATTATCTGCGTGAACGTCCTAATCTGGAAACATCGGATGCTCGTTGTGAAGAACCTAAGCGTAATAGCCGAAAACGATTAACACAATTGAATCCCGAACGATTCCGTTGCAAAGGAACTGAAGAATTACGAACAAAATATTCAGCACAATGTATGGATAATAAATGTCCAAAGAATTGTGTTTGCGAAGGTACAATTGTGGATTGTTCACGATTGGATTTGCATCATCTACCGGAAGATGTACCAACGTTTGCTACCGAATTGTAAGTCATTGGAAAAATTTCCTGTTAATGATTCGAATGATAATTATTATCCAACATAAATTTATTTTAGACGTCTTACTGACAATCGTATTCGTCGTTTGATAAATAATAATTACTTCAAACGATTACCCAATCTTTTAAAACTGTAAGTTTGTATCTAATTATTAATTGGGATGAAAAAAAGTTTGATCGGATAGTCACGGGATAAAAATTGAATTCATTTTATATTCTTTCCTTTCATAGTGACCTTCGTAATAACCAATTAAATGAAATTCAAGACGGTTCATTACATGGTGCTGAAATGTTACAAGATTTGTTATTGAGTAATAATCAATTGCGACAAATCAGTCCCAAAATGTTCGCTAATCTCCGTAATCTAAGCACATTGTAAGTTTTAAAGTTTTCCTTCGCTTGTTTTGATAATCTTTTTTTTCGCAAATAACAGGGTTCTACATGACAACCAAATTACCTGTATCACCAATGATACATTTGCCGATCTAGAAAATCTGCGTTATCTGTAAGTGTCATCAATGTCGATTACTAATTATATTGATTCTTTTTTAATTCATCATTTATTCGTTCGTCTTTCTTCCTATCTGTATAATAGTTCATTGAATGATAACAAAATACGTTGTATTACATCTGGCGCGTTCGACAAACTTCGATCATTATTACAAGTGAACTTACAGAATAATCCGTTCAATTGTAATTGCCATCTACGTTGGATGTCGTCCTGGTTACGAAAGAAAAGCAGTAATAATAAAATTCTTATTGGTAAGTTTATTGCCCTACAATGTTTTCAATTAATTGAGTTTCCGTCTATTGTGAACGCTAGGCAATATACGATGTTATTCACCAGCCAATGTTGCCAATATACCGATTGAAGATGTTGAACCGGGTGATTTTCGATGTGATGAAGATGAAGAAGAAGCTGAATGCGGTCCTGATGGTCTATGCCCTTCACGTTGCACATGTTCAGGAACAGTTGTTCGATGTTCGCGACAAAAATTAAAACGTGTACCGAAATATATACCAACTACAACAACTGAACTTTATCTTGATATGAATGAAATTTCTGTTATTCCTACCGATCTAAATCGTTTGGCCGAACTTAGTCTTTTAGACTTGAGTAATAATCAAGTGAACATATTGCCAACAAAGATATTTGAAAACATGACCAAGCTACATACATTGATCATCAGTTATAATAAGCTTCAATGCATTCAACCGGATGCCTTTAAAGGCTTGATGTCGCTTCGAAAACTTACGCTTCATGGCAACGATATTTCCATGGTTCCAACCGGTTCATTTGATAGTTTAAATGTCATAACACATTTAGCTATCGGCGAAAATCCATTTTATTGCGATTGTAATATGCGTTGGCTTGCAGAATGGATACAAAAAACTAATACAGAAAGTAAGTCGATTATATTCTAAACACAGATACAATAAAAACAAATCTTTATAGATGGTATAGCACGTTGTATGGAACCGAGCACAATGCGTGGCAAACTTTTAATGTCAGCACTGCCTAATCATTTCATTTGTACGGGAAAAATTGAACCGCATATAATGGCCAAATGTGATGCCTGTTATACATTTCCTTGTAAGAATGGTGCCACATGTATTTCACAACCAATGCACACTTACGAATGTATGTGTGCTCCTGGATTTCATGGAACAAATTGTGAATACAAGATTGATGCATGTTTCGGAAATCCATGCGATAATGGTGGTACTTGTAAAGTTCTTGAGACTGGTCGTTTTAGTTGTCATTGTTCAACTGGCTTTAAAGGTCATCGATGTGAAATCGATATAGACGAGTGTGCCGAAGATAACAAATGTCAGAACAATTCGACTTGTATCGATGATATTGGATCATACCGATGTGAATGCTTGAGTGGCTATTCGGGATATTTTTGTGAGAAAAAAATCGAATATTGTTTGACCAGAGAATGGAATCCATGTCAAAACAAAGCCAAATGTATAAAAGATGAAGTTAATGATTTTTATTACTGTGAATGCGCACCTGGATGGACTGGTCAAAATTGTACTGATAATGAAGATGATTGTCTTGTCAACGAATGTCAAAACGGTGCCACCTGTTTAGACAAAATTTCTGGCTATGAATGTCAATGTCCAGTCGGCTATTCGGGACAATTTTGCGAATATGCACCCAATGTAGACTTGTTGTATCAACAAACAAGTCCTTGCCAACATCATGATTGTAAACATGGTGTCTGCTTTTTACCACCAGGATCTTCCGATTATCAATGTAAATGTTCACCTGGATATACTGGCAAACGATGTGACGTTATTTCTTCAGTTTCTTTTCGACTTGGATCCTATATCGAATTGGCCCAAGACATGAACTTACAATCCAAACCATCATTGTCGATCAAGTTCAAATTCATTACAAAAAAAGAGAGTGGTATTTTATTCTATCTTGGAGGTAATCAAGGTCATCATTTATCCGCTGAACTATTCAAAGGTCGTATTCGCATTAGTTTGAATGTGGGAAATTATCCTGTATCCACAATGTTCTCGTATGAAAAAGTTAACGATGGCCGCTTTCATCAAGTGAATTTCGAATTGATCAAAAAAAACTTTACAATGATTGTTGATGATGGTTCAACACGTACGATTGTCAATGAAGGTCGCAATGAATTTCTGGATGTGGCAAATCAACCATTATATATTGGAGGCATGCCTAAAGCTGTTGGAAATGATGTTCGACAAAAATGGCATATTTGGAATGATACCAGCTTTGAAGGTTTGTCGTTTGATTTAATATTTATAATCCTACTTAATTCATTTGTTTTCGCAGGTTGCATGAAGGAATTATATATCAATTCAAATCCACCCGATTTAAATCAGGCAAAACATAAGCAGGACATTGTCATTGGTAGGGATGGTTCGTGTGATGATTACGAGCAACCCAAACCGATGGATGCTTGTCATGCCAATCTTTGTCAACATGGTAAATGTGTCCCATCTGATGATGGACAAAGTTATCACTGTAAATGTAAATTAGGTTATAGTGGTCCATTTTGCGATCAAGGTATTTGTGTAAAAATTATCATTGTTGTGGATGACTTAACTTATTATTGTTTTCATTTGTAGCACCAACATGTCAGAAAGAAATCAAAAGAGATTTTTATTACGAAAATTCATGTCGTTCGACTAAGAAATTAAAAATGGCCATCTGTGTTGGCTCTTGTGGTGAAGCACAATGTAAGGCACAAAAAACAAAAAAACGTAGTATCAAATTGGCTTGTAATGATGGATCCAAATATACAAAACAGATTGAAATCATAAGAAAATGTGGATGTGGAAATACCAAATCAACATATACCGATCTTTTTTATTAATATTCAACATTGACCGGATTTTATCATTGATTATATGATTATTACGATATGATCTTTATTTCATTGCCATCACCTCAATTTTAGTCTGGTCATCATCATCATCATCATCATAATTATCATCATCATCATTATTATCGTCATTATTATCATTATCATTATTATTATTTGTATAAAAGAAATTTACAATGCAATCTTTTAATTACATGAAAAAGTGAAAAACATAAAATCAACGGTACATTGACCATTAACATACCTCTTTCTTTCTCTTTCTATCAATCAATCTATCTATCTATAACATTTTTATATTTTATTCTTTTCGCTTTTTTCCTGGTTGTAAATTGTATTTGAAAAATTGTGTGTGTATGCGTGTTTGCGTTTTTCGATCAAAAAAAAACCTTTTGTTTCGATTGAATTTGAAGCCTGTATAATTTTTCGTTTGTTTTCAATTTTTTTCTTTTGCATATTTGTAAATTTTGTTCACTTCATTTTTTTTGTATTCATTATCTTTTCTATTTACTGATGAATGTCCGAATACTTGATGATGCAGACTATTTGAAATGGTAATAATAATGGAAAAAATCCCCGAAAATGGCTTGTTAATTAAAGGTAATTTGTGTACAATTGTGAATGCGGGTATCATGGATTTTTCAGCATTATATAAATGAAACAAAAAAATCCTTCTAGTTGATTGAAGCATGATCTTGGTTGATAGTTGATAAAAGCAATGGCAAGTTTGACAACACAATTACTTACCGTATCGATTTTATCGTTACAGCGACAACTTTCACATTATCAGCTTGCATCACGATCTACATGGGATTCTGAATATGATTTCATTGTAATCGGTGCAGGCGGTGCTGGTGCTATCGTAGCAGGACGTTTATCAGAAACAAATTCCACTGTTTTACTACTAGAAGCTGGTGGATCGGAAACAGTTATGACTGATATCCCAGCTATGTATTATGAATGGGTTGGAAATCCGGAAATCGATTGGAATTATCCTATGCTGTATCAACCGAATTTAGGTCAGGCATATCAAATGCCAGCCCATATGTCCGTTGGTAAAGTGCTTGGTGGATCCACCACAATTAGCGGAATGGTTTATAATCGCGGGAATCCTCGCCATTTCGATGAATGGGATTACCGTTTTGGATGTCGAGGATGGAATTATAATAACATTCATCCTTATTTTCTGCGAATGGAAAATCAAACTGACATGAATTATCGACTTAATCATAATGTATCCGGGCCAATAACAGTATCATCAGATTGGTCACAATCAAATATGTTGCCAGCACACATGGCTTACCTTAGAACTGCTCAAGAGGCCGGTTATCCGTTAATCGATATCAACAATGGTCTTACACAAAATGGTGTTACATTGTTTGAACACACAATCAATCAAGGTGTTAAAGTAACAAGTTCGAGCGCATACCTAAATTTAAATCGTAATCGAAGCAATTTGAACATCGTGACTAAAGCACAAGTAACTCGAATTTTATTTGATGGTTCAACAGCTAAAGCGGTACGATTTCAACGTGACGGTCAGGTTTTTACAGTCACGGCCAACAAGGAAATCATATTATCTGCTGGAACAATCGCTTCTGCTCAATTGTTGATGTTGAGTGGAATTGGACCAAGTGAACATTTGAAGCAATTAGGTTTAACAATTGTAGCGGATCTGCCGGTTGGTAACAATCTTCACGATCATAGCAATACTATTCTATATTTTGATGTTCCTGATCAACGGCAATCGTATGAGCCAATCACATTGACAGCGCAAAATCTGTACGACTATTATGTTAACGGTCGTGGACCATTAACAATGTTTCCAAACGCAGCCACATATATAGTCAGCGATCAAAATAACGATAAAGAATGGCCAGATATTATGACCGAAATGGTTAGAAGCAATAATCATTGGAATAATCTGACAACGATTTTATCTCAATATCCACCAGAACAGCGACAAGTATGGGCTGAATATTGGAGGCCATATGTCGGCCGTAGACTTTTGGCATTCGATGTTCAATTGGTTAGACCTCGTGCTCGCGGAACATTGAGATTAAATTCGACAAATCCTTTCGATTCGCCATTGATTGATCCTAATTATATGGGTGACCCTAGGGATATGGCTGCCATGATCAACGGCATTAGACAGGTATTAACTAGAATTACTAATCGAGGACCATTCGCAAGGATAGCTCGCTTTATCAGTAACCCGGTACCTGGGTGTAAAAACCTTTGCCAAGGAAATGATTCTTTGTGCGAAAGATATATCGAATGTTTTGTTCGACAAACATCTGTAGCAGTCTATCGACACGGTTCGTTCATAATATTCATAAATCATTCAATTTTATCAATCAATTAATTATGTTCATAGCTGGTACATGTCGATGTGGTTCCAGTTCGAATTCGAATGCTGTAGTTGATGAAAGACTCCGAGTTTTAAATGTGACCGGACTACGTGTCATCGATGGGTCGATTATGCCTCAAATAATTAATGCCAATTCCTGGATCGCAACTGCTATGGTTGCGGAATATGGAGCTCAAATGATTCGCGATGATAATGATATTTAATGCTTAAAATTCAGATACCACATTTTTATAGATTAATTTAAATGCATCATTTCATAAATATTTAAAAAATCGGAAATAAAATTTAGAAAATTATATTTGAATATCATTGTTGAAACAAATTCCGTTTTTTTGTTCATTTTTTTTGTTAGATGGTTACCATGGTGATAATGTTTTTACTGTTTTTTGTTATAGAAATTCTCACAATCAATTTATACGAAATAATTTCTCAATATTCTAATATCATCAACATGGAAAATACGAATAATGATAAGATTGTTAAGGTAAGTTTAAGATATTCATCGATAATTATGTTTAAAACGAATCAAATCAAAATAGTCATCCATACATTATTATTGTTTAAATGGTTTGTATCGTACTATGGCTTCATTAGCTTCTGAAGGCCAAAGAATGTATCCGGGTGATCAAACCTATCGTTTCTATATGGGATGTTCATTGGCATTTGAGGGTCGTGTACAAGAAGCAATAAGAGAATTGGATCGTTGCGTCAATGATCGAGATTTAACAATGGCAGCTACATTGGCTCTAATCTATTCACATTCAAAATGTCAAGTTATTGGTTTGTATTTTCATTGTCGTATCAAACATAACTGACCGAATTGATAAAACACTCAATAGATAAAGATGCGATTGATTCATTGGAAAAGCGACTGGAACAATTAAAAGAACAATCTAACGAAACGGTGTGTGTGTGTATTTTTGTGAAAACTGATTTGATTAACAGATTTAATGAAACTTTCTTCTTAAACAGACATTATATTATGCAAGCTTATTCTTATTACTATCAAAAAAATTTGTCCAGGCCAGTCAATACATTGAACAATTGAATCAAAAATATCGTACATTTTTAGATGTAAGTAACATAAAGAATTAATTTCTTTTCTAATCGCCAAATTCTAATCGTTTCTAATTTCAAGGGTAAAGTTCTTTATGGTTGGCTAATTGTGCATAATGCCAATAACGATTCGATGGATGAAAAATCTCTAAAAAGCTATTCACATTTATTTGAGAAAATGTATGTATTTAAATTTTCATCATATTATTTTGTCTTTCTCTAAATTATCTGTTATTTTAAATGTTAGAAATGAACCTGATGTACTGATTATTTTGTCCAAAGTGGAAGAAAAGTTACATAACTATTCTGGATCTATTGAAAAACTTAATCATGCAATTGCTATGTATCCAAAGTTTTTGCCCGCTTTGATTGAGAAGATAAAAGTTCATGCTATGTTAAAAGAATTCGAATTATTGATGGACGCAGCATTTCGATCATTAGTTTTGGATAAACATTGTATTGAACCACATCGGTATTCTATCATATATTACTTAGCCTGGGATTTCAATGAAGAATCTGTAAGTTTAAGAATTGTTTCTTCAAACTTTGTCTAGTTTTATTGATTTATTTAGGCTTTGTCAAAAATTCGAGATCTTATATCATCGTTAGAATTACGTGAACCAAAAAATGCTTACCTTTATTATGAGAGCTCTAGACTTATATCTCGACTGGTAAGTAAAATTAGAATTTGATGGATTCAATTTCGATAATGATTTTGATCTTTTGATAAGGCTCTGAATAATCAGAATATTCTGATGCATTCTTCATCATTGATTGAAAGGGCAGTTTTTTTGGATCCAACAAATATTGATTATATCTGTGAAAATGCTTTCCAATGGGCTTTATTAAGTTAGTAGATTTTAACATTTAACTGTTTGACCAAAGTCCTTTTGTTTTGCATAAACGCAGAGCGTTTCCAGGAATCAGAAAGACATTACAAAAATGCAATGAAAATAAATCCGGCTGATTCTAAGCCTATCTCGGGGCTATTAATGACTAAATTAATGCAACATGATCATGATTTAATGGATGGAAATGTGGGAGAAGATGACAAACTCAATCTGTATAAAGTATACGAAGAGATTGATCAATTGGAAGAATTCAATAGGACTACAACTGGATTGACAACTGTCAATGTAGGATCGAAAAATGAAACGATTGATCTTCTACCACCACAACAAGATTTACTTTATCTATGCGTAAAATCTCGAGTAGGTCGCAAACAACATGACAATGTCAAATTGATCGAAAACTATTTGTCGCAATTATTCAATCATTATAACCAACTTAAGGTATAAAAAAATATTGCAAATGGTTCCAATCTGATTCCAATCTAATGATCATTTTATCAGGCCAATCCAATCTCGGTACAATTCTATTCTAATCTACAAATACATCATGTTATGGATATTGTACAAATCTGTACATCTTTATGTGCACCGGAACCATTGGTACGAGGACAGCAAGTGCCCATGTTTCTTTATTATGCACAACAATTCATCAATGTATTGGCAGCAGTCATTCCAAATCATAAACAAATAATTTATCGTATGGCTATGATCAAATATTTGTCCGGAGAGATACGATCAGCAGCGAATCTAGTAAATCGTTGTCTACAATATGATGGCAAATTCATCGATTTATTCATATTAATGGCAAAAATATCTATATACGATCGTAACTTTAAAACAGCTAATCAATGTTTAGAAAATGCTCTTGTTCTAGATTTTAAGGTTTGTTTATTTGTCAAAAATGATTGGTTACATTTTTCTTCTGATGTCATTTATATAAATTTAGATACGTAACGACATTTCCTATATAATTTCTAAATCCTCGATATTAAAATTCGAAAGAAAATATACTGAAGCATTACAGTTAATGAAGGATGCATTACAATCAACAAATAAGTCAACATTATGTGATCATTTCGATTCGATTGATGTTGAGCTATTACTTTTGCTCGAAATGGTCGACATTCATTTATTACTCAAGAATACTGTACTTATTGAAAAAAAACATATATCTAACTTATTCATTTATTCTGATAAATTTTTCCACCAAATAGATTGAAGCAAGAAAAATTGTAGAAAAATTAATACAACAATATACATCGGATTATAGTGGAGGAAAACAGGAACAACGAGCACGAATTTATCTATCGCAGGCAAAAATCGATTGCTATTCCGGTGATTATGAAGCAACATTACAAACATTACGTAATATAACGGCAACAATGAGTGATGACCATTATATTCGATCAAGAAAAATGATGGCAGCCATTTATCTCAGCAAACATAAAGATCGAAAACGTTTTATCGAATGTTATCAGTAATTTTGATTTTTAGCTAGTAGTCCACTTAAACCTAATCTATGTATTTCCTTTTTTTCAAGCGAAATTGCCGAAAATTTCCCATCACAACAATCACAATTGATGCTGGGCGATGCTTATATGCACATCCTACAGGTTAGTGTAAACGAACAAAATTTTACTTTGTTAATAATTGAAATCAAAAATCGCAGCCTGAAAAATCCATTGAAATCTATGAACAAACTGTGAAAAAAAATCCGAAAGATTCTACACTTGTACGCAAAGTTGGTCAAGCATTGATCAAAGCTCATTTCTATGAACGAGCAGTTACCTATTATAAAGCAGCTATTAAATCAAGTGGCCAGATGCCGTCTTATTGTTATGATCTAGCGGAATTGCTTCATCGTCTTGGTCGTGATGACCAATGTAAGGAAATTATTGGTCAAACTACTAAATTATTTGATGCAAACAAAAGTCAGTTATTATTAACTTTTGAATTTAGCATGAAAAAATATGGAATTTTTTTTCTTATAGATGAAATGGATATCGATACTCATATTATCAAAATAAGAATATTCAATCTATTGGCCAAAGTTCATAAACGGTCAGGTGATAAAGGAAAAGCTATTCAAATATTGCGTGATGCTCATGATGAAAATCAAAAGTAAATTAGTAGACTTATGTTTTCGGCCATATTTAATGATTCTGAATCTTATAGACTGATGCGTCGTTTACCCGTTGAACATCCAGATCGATTGGAAGAACATCGAAAATTTTCAATCAAGTATGTGATGCCCTATTGAACATTTTCATTATCATTGTAATTATCCTAGTCTAAGTGATCAGTTAGCGGATCTGTTGTTGGCAGCCGATTATGACAATAATCAACAATCAGCATTGCAGATATATAAAGACTCATTATCATTCGATAGTTGCAACGATGAAATATATCTGAAAATGGCTAAAATGGAAATGAGAAATGATCATTTTGATCAAGCTCATACGTATTGTACAAACGTTTTGAAAAATAAACCCAACATGGAAGAAGCATTAATGGTAGGTGGATCATTGTTTTGTTTTTAGTTATTTTTTTCCAATTATTTAATATCCAGATGATAGCCGATATTACATTTCGTCAGGCAGATTTTGAAGGTGCCCTTAGTCTCTATCAAGAATTGTGGAACAAGAACAAAAGTATAATCTAATTGTTTTGAAAATGTCATTAATTTAATTTGGAATTTAAAGCTAATTTTCGTTCGCTGATGCATCTCATAGATGCCGCTCGGCGATGTGGTCAATTGCAAATAATATCCAGTCTTTTGGAAGAAGCGGGCAAAAAATATAATGATGAAAGGATCAACGATGATAAAACGGCCAAATCGTCAAGTGAAGCTGGATTCTACTTCTGCAAAGCTCTTTATTACTGGTATACAGGTAAGTGAAAACTGTTCACAATCTCATAGCCTGATTATTCTTTATTATAGGCGATGTTAATGAAGCAATCAAATATCTGTACCCGATTCGTAATGATGCCCAATTTGGAAAGGAAGCAACCATTTTAATAATCGAAATTTGCATCCACTCTGATTCGATCACAACGAGCAATAATAATTATTCTATCGCAGATTCCTCCAACCAAGATAGTCAAAGGTTTTAATTTGTTTTTATAGAAATTACTCTCTAAGCTAATTATCAATGTAATCGGTTTAGGCCAAGTTCAATTTCATCGAATTCGACATTGAAAACGGCTGAAACCTTAGTCGAAGTATGTATAATCATTAAACAATTATTTATCATTCAATTGATTTCTGTTTGACAGATATTGAAATTGCAGAATCCGGAAGACTTTCAAGTACATCTGCTTAACAATTTGGTATTGTTGGCAAAAAAGCAGAAAAACGATGCCGAGTTTGTTCTTTCCGATTTAATGAAATATTTGAGCAACGAACGTTACGTATGTAAGAAAAATCTTTTAAGTATTCTATTGATAAATTTATATTGTCAAGTGTGATCATTCGGCCCTTATCTATGGCATGGCTATGGCTTATATGACACTAAAGCAAACACCTAAAGCACGAAACCAATTGAAACGAATCGCTAAAAATAATTGGAAATATTCAGAAGGTGATTACCTGGAAAAAGCTTGGCTATTACTGGCTGATATTCACATACAATCAAACAAGTTTGACAATGCCAACGAACTTTTGAAACGAATTCTTCGCTACAATCGAGTAAGATAGATATTTTCGATAAAAAACATTTAGTTTGACTTATATAATTCTCGTTTGTAATCATATTCGATTGTATAGTCGTGTGCGAAAGCATATGAATATAGTGGTTACATAATGGAAAAAGAGCAATGCTATCGAGATGCTGCTTATAACTATGAACAAGCATGGCATTTTTGTAACCAATCTAATCCGACTATCGGCTATAAATTGGCATTCAACTATATGAAAGCAAAACGTTGGCCTGAAGCAATTGAAATCTGTCAAAAAATACTATCCCGTTATCCGGACTATCCAAAAATCAAAAAAGACATTCTTGATAAATGTATTGCTATGCTTAAATGCTAAAAATAAGTGGAGGTTTCGTAATTATTGTTCACATGATTCTTATGTCCCTGGCAATTCGTAGAATCATGCCAATTAGTGACTTTTTTATTTTACACACGAATGTCATTTATAAAACATTGAAAAAAGTGACAGTAAGATTTTTACTTTATAACTAAATTAATCAGCTTGTATGAACAAAAATAGATTCGATTATTTTAGCTATAATTTCAATTTGCTAACAAATACAATTGTAATTAATTGAAGATTGTTTTTTTATCGTTGACGATTCCGTAAATTGAAGCTCGGTTGTATTTTGTTTTTGACAAAAGATTCATTATATTGTTGGTCAGGTTCTTTCGAATTTTTTTGTGTATTTTCATCTTCATCGAGTGATTTCTCAGGCGTTATAGAATCGCGAGAATCATGACGAATAGAAACTCCACTATCAACACTCAATTTTCTGCATTCATCTTTTTTGTTAGTATCGTTAGATTCCTGCTGCTGTTGCTGATGAAATTCTCTGCTATCTTCCAATTCGTCAATTTGTCCGGCAATGACTTTGTATAAAAGACGAATGGCAAACTGTGTAATTGAAAAAAAATTAATCAATTTCAAATGAATTTTTAATTGTACCGACCGAAAACCAATAGAAATTCATAAATAATATAATCCAAAGCATGATGACCAATAATGTCATGAACGGAACATGTATCCGTAATCGTTCCAACTGAATCGATGACATATAAATAACTTTGATCGGAAACCAATACAAGCGATTGGTGATCCTAGTAGACATTTAGAAAAATAAAAATTGATAATGTCCATTAAAAAAAGAAGAATAATATTACCATGTAACAAGAAAAGCGATAAAGCCAATGTTGACAAATATCTCTGCGGATTGGTATGTGTGGCCATGTTGAACTTTAAAATAACGAATTAATTTGGTTGCTTCTAATAATATATCGCAGCCATCATGCAAAAACAAAGTGACCAAGCCAGCCTTATGACTTCTACATCACGGAAAAAATAAAATCACTAAACAAAATGACATCGCAAAATTGCTTACTTGTTACAATATGAAATGAATATCAGACCAACACAAATTATATGATGTAACATTAACGTGTTCGTATCTTTTCGTCGCTCATCGACCATCAATGTCGTATAAAGGGAATGCAAGTAAAAGCTTAATTCGACCATATACAATAAATAAGTGATCGAATCGACGGGATTGTTGATAGAATAATCTTTTGGATAGGGAAATAAATATAAATAAATAAAGCTGGATTGTTATAAAACAAATGCACTACATACTAGTCCAAAAATTAGTCGGATTATAGAACAACTGTCCGCTATGCTCAACAAATATATAATAACTACTAGTAATCCAAGTAAAAAGATAGAACAATAATTTCCATGAACTTTCTGGAATTTTCGATGCATCTGTTGGTCCGATTCCACATATTTTTGTGATCGGCATGAATACATATCGAGTCATTAAATAACGTCCAACTGTCAATGCGATGCTCAAAACGATAACAAAAATAATGTCGAATCGATTTATTTGTCGCAACATTTCAGCCAAATCCAAATTAAATTCTTGGCTGAAATAATTTTTTCGTTTTTCTTGTTGTTGTTGCTCTCGTGTTTCTAATATCGGAAACAATTCTTGATATAAAAATACATACAGATTTTGATGAAAATAATTGATGGAATCTCGTATGAAATCCACATAGCTGATATTTAATCCTTGGTTGGTCATCATCATAGAATCAATCACATTCGATCCATTGTTTGTTGTTTTTATGATCATCGTTTCCATATTGTCCGTCTTATCCATTGTTTTGGAAACAGTTCAAAGATGAAAATATTTAGAGTTCAATTTTTTTTGATAATTTGTTAATGTTCAATTTTCACAAAAAAATCTTTAATCGCTATGCCAAGCATTCAATGAGTTGATGAATATAGATGCTTCCTGCCTCTAAGTACGTTGATCTGTTGCTAATGAGAAAATGATTCCTGTTTTTGTCCACACATCGACCAAGACTAATCTGACTGGACGGTCATCATAATTAAACGGCTGGTAAATCCAGTTTAGCAAGTTTTTTTTCCAAGTAGTGACCATCACATGTAGATGACACTGTAATACCAAGATAACTGGATATTGAATATGACGATTGTGTGTGTCGTAACATTAATAGATGATAGCTTCACAAAGTTGGACTGTTCCAGTCCATCAACCTTATTCATTCATTATTAACAATTATGGATTGAATCAATATTGACTCAATGAATAAACATGAGCAAATACAATGGCAATGTTTGTCTAAGTCTCTGCCAGATTTATTGTTCCTGGAGCATCACATAACCTATGATTTTTTTCATAACTCTATTCAATTTTATTCAAGCCCAAATATTGGTTACTAAAAATAAATTCAGATAGATGATACTGTTTACTTCTTGCCTTATTCTTTGTCTATTAAAGTTCAAATTTTTTTATTTACATTGCATATTGGCTTCATTTTCAATAATTTTAAACGAGAGCAAAATGGAATTTATTCTAAAATTTAAAAATAATATTGTAAACATTATGAAAAACATTTTCGCAGATGATGATAGTCAACAACATCAATCGCATTGATGCATTATAAAATTTTTTTCATTATATTATGGACAATTGTTCCATTCATTGATCCAATGATTTAGATTATCATAAAGATTGGCGCCATTCTCGCATGGTACATAACCTTCATTGGTTACATTGTAAATATTTCGGTAATTGGATTCGGCCAACAATGTTATTCTTTTCTGAGCATGTTTCGGAATTTCGATCAACCATTTCATACGGCAATCATTACAACGAAATTCACATTCTGGTTCAAGGTATACACGATTGGTTGATTTATCCAAAAATGGTGCAAATATTTGTTCATCCAAATATTTCATATTCCAATAGCAACCACCGATTTCAGCGAATGATAAATGAACAGGACGTTGGGCACCATTCATGGCCATAAATGCAAAACTATTCTCATTCAAATTGTTAGCCACCATTGTTAAACGTAATGGATGAAAACTTGTGTAATTGGTAGCAAATGCATATTTGTCTACTAAAATAATGTTGTTGCCATCGATTCGTAAGTCTTCCAAATTAGGTAGATTAACAAATGCAAATGATCCTATTGCTTTAATGTTGTTACCGTATAAAACAATTTCTTTTAAATAAAATTGGTTTTGAGCGAACGCCATTTCAGGAATATATTCGACGGTACAAGACCAAACAAAAAGACTACGAAGATATTTAAGGCTATTAATAGCTTCGAAAGTTTCGGGTAATCGATCATTAGCGAAATTCGCACCTGATATTCGCAGCTTTTGCATTGTAGAATTTGCAGGAAATGCATGTCGAGAAATATAACGAAGTCGAGATGCCTGTTCAATATGTAATTCGGATATTGCTACATCACCGAATGAATTAAGTGCTAATTCAGTCACGTTTCGTAGGATGACCTCATCAAAATACCATCGTGGATGATGTTTTTTTGATGAACTGCTTTCATTCAGTGCTTTCATCGCAACTAATTTTTGCAAACGATTAAATATATTGGTCACATTGTAAACAATTCCACGTTGATTGATACAACGAATTTGCAATAGTTGTCGATCAATCCCGAATGGCATTAATTGATCTTTTCGTACATTACATTCACATGGAAAAATGATTTCTGAAAATAAATCTCAACGATAATTCGATATGATTTTATATTTGCGTGATTACTTACCTTTAGGAGGACAAATATTCTTACGAGAGGCAATATGTACTTCTGTAAGATTTCGCATCAATCCTAATGGTGCTTTCATTGGTTGTGTTCGGTATGGTTCCAATCCAGTATTGTAGGCATAAAAATATTTTAATGAATTTGTGACCAATTTAAATGAAGCCGGATGAAGATGTTTCAATTGTGGAGCATCTTCGATGATTAAATGTCGAAAACGAATATCGGCAAAAAAATGCTTGGTTATTTTACGAACAGCATCCATATTGGTTAGATGTAACCAATCAAAATATTTTGAGTGACGATTGCCTAAACGTTTACTTAAACGTAATAATATGTTTTCAAATCTACGTTCATATTTAAAATCCGACCCATTACATCGCAATAATGTTCGAAAGAATAAATCATTATGATGTTCAAGACATTTGCAGGGACGGACAAGTTCTGTAGGCGGACAACCAATATGTTGTTGTGGACGAACATTGACAAATGAATCTGCCAGTGGCAAGAAATGTTCATCTGTAACCGTTTTGTTGATAATATTGGAATCACTTGAAGCAGCAAACATTTGATTTGATTTTGGAGGTGAAGTTATTATAACTGTTGAATCATTCGTTATGGATGATACAGATCTACCTATTATCTGCTGTCGATGTAAGTGATGATGATCGCGACCATTATAAAGATTATGATATTTTAAGTAACGACGATTATCAGTCAATGATTTGGCTGCAGTGTCCGAAAAAAAAGGGGAAGGCCATGATAACGATATTGTTGAATCATCTAAATCATAAGATGCTGCCGTTCGATCAATAGGCCCAGTATCGATCAAGAATAATAACATTAATTGTAATTCGAACATTTCAACAATTCGTTGATGAATTCTATGAAATGTGATCATCATTTCTATTCACTATAAACAGGTTCGATTTGAAATTTTGTTGACAAATATCCTTTCCGTTCGGATTTGTGTCCGATCCTCCATGGAACGAATGAATGTCGTGATCGTCAAACATTTATCGCGGCCAACACCACTTGTCCGTCGTTGTCATCATGACAACAGTATTATCTATTCGAATAAGATTCAGATGTGATGTATGTAGTTTATGGTGAAATAAAAGAATGCAATAGATATGTCGTTTGACAGGCAACGATTGACAATCGACAACAAATCACATATATATTACATACACACGCGCGCATATTGTTTGGCCAAAATATCTGAATCTTGTCATCATCATCATCATTCGTCATTTTTCCTACTCTTTTCATGATGTCAAACCATCTTTATATCAATAGAAGATTGGTTGTCATCCTATTCATTTTCTTGTCCAAAGTATGGCTTATCTGCATCCCATCCCATTGTAAAACTTTTAGCATTTATTATCATTATTTTCTTTTAAACAAAATCCATATTGTCATTCTTGTTTTTTTTAAAAGAAAGGTACGGGTTTCATTTATTTCATTTTCTCTCATATTCGTTTGGTATCCGGTATGAAAACAATCTATACCGAATAGGAATGTAATGAATAAAACAAAATTGGCCTCCGAAACATCAAAAAAATAAAATAAAAATAAAAGGATTTAAATCACGCATGTACCACGCGTTATTTAGACTATAGATAGAAACTTGGTATTATTTTGGCACGATTTCGATCGCCCGATATACGAACATCATAATGCGTATATCTCAAAGAATTTTTTTCAATAGATTATGTTTAAAAAGCCTTATAAATAGCCTGTAAAGGCGTTGGTTTCCATTTTCAATAATAATAATAATAATAATAAATATACATGATGATCATATTGTACCATAATCAACTAAAGTAGATTGATACAAACGAAAAAAAAATATCAACTATATCAGCCCAACCAAATCGATCCGCATCAACAATGACGATGGAAGATTACTTTCACCATCATCATCATCATCATGAATGTTTTGTCATTTCGATTATAATATCATCACAATACATTGATTCATAATACAAAAAATTCATTTATTTTTTGCAGTGCATTACTCCGATTATTTTTTTTATTCATTTTAGTCTGAATAGAAATGGGATCGATATTATTTTTTTGTTTGTATTATTCTCAAATTGAAAATGAACCAAATGTTTATCAAACCAAATCGATTAATGATTTATAATAATTGAATCGGTCAGTTGTGGTTGGTTGCATGGTTTTTCTTATTTTTTTTCACCCAACCACCACATATGTCAAACAAGAATGTGAAAAGCTTTTGCAATTCCGTTTTAAATAAATTATGAAAACACACCACACACAATTTTTCTCACCAATTTCCTTTCAAACAAAATTAGATGTTTATATATAATCAGTACATTAATTTAATAGCTAACAATGTGGCGATCACGGCTGCTATGGTTGCCGCTCCAGCCACTGTGACCATGGCTAAGAAATTATCATTGTTTAATAATGGTCGTTTAACTAAAATCAAATCATTGCTTTTTTCATTTGGTTTCGGGAGCTGTTGTTTCGTTTGTTTTGCTTTGCTTGTTTCCAAAATATGACGCATTCGGTATAGATTGGCCAAATGCAATTTTTGTCTATGTTTTAGTTGTTCGATTTGATTGAATAATCGTTTTCGATTCGCTTCCAATTCTTCTTGTAATTGTTTGCGCTGTTGTTCCTCTTTGCTTTCAATTGTCAAATATTCAACAACAGGAGGTGGTGGTGGCAATTTTTCAAATTCTAATTCCAAATTGACTAAATCTTCGCTTGTGCTGGTGAATTCTTCTTCTTCGATATAAAAATCGACCATTTTCTGTCTAAAAATTTCATCATCAACTTTTTTATCAGATTGTATTTTTTGATGTTGCTCCTTGGATTGGAAGGATTTAGATTCGGATAATTGTTGATCAATCAAATCAATTTTGGGTGTCTGTTTGATTTTTGCTTTTGATAATAAATTTTGTAAAGTATGTAATCGAGTTAATGTCACGGTCTTTGGTGCTTGTTCAGTTGTAACATTAGATACCAATTTTTTTCGATACAATTTTCGTTTGCTTGCGGGTGATGACAATTTATTCATTTTACTGTTGTTGTCGTCATCACAAATTTGATTTAACTTATTGATCATTTCGTATTTTGTGGAATCATGCGACTCGACAATAGGTTGTCGTATAGGACTTGATTTAAATTCGCTTGAATTTGTTTCAAATCGCAATGTCTTCGGTTTGTCAATAATGATTGACGGACTCGAATCGAATTTCTTTTGCAATGATTTTGGCAAAGATTTATGTTCCATTAATTTGCTACTGAAGCTGCTTTTTGGAAACGATGGAGACAATTGAATTGTCTTGGCCTCGGCAGCATCTTGTTGATTATCATTCGATGCCGATGATAATTTTTCCAATGGCATTAACGTTTTTGGTGAAGCTCGAATCAAATAATATTGATCTGTTTCTTCTTTTTGAGAAACTGGGCTAAGCAATTCGGCTTCAACCATCACATCTTCTTCACCTGATGCTGAACTTGACGATGTTATAATCACTGTTTTTGTTTCGAGTGGTTCAATTTCCATCTGAATTGATCGATTAGAATTAATATCGTCAATCGTCACGGTCATCGATTTGTCATCCTTTGATTGTTTCATTATGGGTTGATCAATAATAGATGGTGATGCAATTGCCGATGAATTTGATAAAGATGTAGGAGTCACAATGGCAGTATCAATA
>ERZ500997.87-NODE-87-length-25060-cov-9.627235_pt1 | contig 25060 bp, 23 predicted proteins | sample MGYA00248826_ERZ500997 | MGnify/ENA primary metagenome ERZ500997 (study PRJEB25958, sample SAMN03398524) | human skin metagenome | study: EMG produced TPA metagenomics assembly of the Human Skin Microbiome Metagenome (human skin metagenome) data set.
AATTGTATGTCAAACAAACGTTATGATTAATAATAATGTTACACAATATTATACAAAATATGTTAAACAGAAAACCAGAAAAAATTAATTACATTTAAATTGAAAGAAAAACTATCATTTCATTGTCCATTTTTATTGTATGCAATATATGAAAAATTCGAATTGATTGTAAATCCTGAATGATGGTTTTTGGGTTCACCTTGATACCTTGATTGATTGATTCGTTTTGATGAAATCAACAAAAAAAAATAATAATTTCAGTTTTCAACATTAGTAAAAAATAATTTTTGTTCTCCTCACTATTAAATTATTCAATTATTCACAATAAACAAACACTAATTTCCTTGTTGTTGTTGGCGACGACAAATCTGCAGAAAAAAAAGCCGTATTTGTTCGTATTGTTTTTTTAACTGATTTTGTTGACAATCGCAACGATTCGTTGAGTTTTTTATTTCTTAATCTTGTCACAATATTTTTGCTCACATTATATTGTTGATTACATTTTGTTTTGTATATTATTTTGACGTTTTATCTTCCTTTATCACACACTCGCACACACCACATCAACCATAATTCTGTGTTGATGTAATTCAAATTTTCCTGTTATTTTGTTGTTTTCGATTAGCGACAAACAAAAAAAAATGTCGATGGTTTGTTGTTTTAATCTGGAGAATTTATTCCAGCTTTCTAATACCGGAAATGGCAATAATGATGGAAATGCCAGTGCTGGTGTTAGTAGCGGTAGTGGATGGTTTAACCGATGTGATCAATGTAAGTCATTTCGTCGTAGAATAGTTTTTTCCCATTGAGATTCTTAATTTTTCACAATTTATATTTGTTTTTGTTATTTATTTTGTTGTTGTTATTGTTATATTCATTGCATGGATTTTTTTCAATTTGTTTTTATCATTTTGAATAAATATAATTTTTTGTATTTGTGTTATTTTCATTGATATTTTTTTTGCCTTTCCTTTTTTTGTATGTTTATTTATTTCATAATGAAATGATACGAATGAAAAATTCTTTACGAATAAATAAAATATTTCGAATGGCCAAGTTTGATTAATTGTTCTTTTTTTTTGCTTACACATAGGCTGTTGTGCTTGTTGTTGTTCACCATTCAAGCCAAGATATAAAAGACTTGTCGATACCATCTTTCCATCGAATGCTGAGGTTTTTGGTTTTTTTTCATTTTTTCTTTTTCAAAATATTTATCTCAATAATTTCTTACAAATAGGATGGCCTGGTTAAATCTAATATGGAAAAATTAATTTTTTATGCCATGTCATCACCAGATAAATTGGATAAAATTGGCGCCTATCTAGCCGAACGAATTGGTCGTGATCTTTACAGGCATCGAATTGGTTTTGTTTTCATTGCCGTTGAAGCTATGGATCAATTATTGAAAACATGTCACAATTCGCTTCATTTATTTATGGAAAGTTTTCTCAAAGTCGTACAACTAGTTTTGGAAAGTCATGATCCAGAATTACAAATTTTGGCTACACAATCGGTATAAATAAAGCTATCAATTTTCATGATTTTTATACGTTTTTTTATTACAATTTTACATTTAGTTCGTAAAATTTGCAAAAATTGAAGAAGATACACCGACTTATCATCGTAGCTATGATTTTTTTGTCTGTAAATTCGCCTCGCTTTGTCACGATAATCATCCAAATCTAGTTACTCGTAAACGTTTAAGGATGGCCGGATTGATTGGTATTAAAGGATTGATACTGAAAGCAGTCAGTGATGATATGCAAGTAAATATATGGGCTGATAACAATATGGGCAAGATAATTCCATCATTATTATTCAATATGAAAAGTAAAGATTTTGAAGATGAAACACATTTCAAAGATAGTCAGACACGTCTGTTGCCACCTGATCCGGTAAGATTTACCGAAGACGATTTCGAATCATCCACGCCCAATGACGTGGCTACCGAATGCTTACGTGAATTAATTAATCGTGCTAGTTTCGGTCATGTACATAATATTCTTAAGCCTATCATTACTCATTTTGACCTTCATCATTTTTGGGAAATGGCAGCTGATCCAACTGGTGATAATTTTGCTATTGAAACATTCAAAATTATAATGTACTCGATACAATCAAAACCAGCTGTCATACAAATTCTAATGAATCATCTGGATTGTGTGGCCAAAGGTCGTCGTGAAAAATTGGAAAATTGCAATCTAGAAAATAAAATAAAAGTACAGACTGGCATTGTCAATGTTTTGAATGAAATCATAGCCATACCAGCCGATACAATTGGTCCGTTTGTTCTTGGAATGATCAATTCACTGCTACAACATCTACATGATTCGATCAATAATATTCAAACACAATTTGTTGAAGAAGAAAAACAATTCCAGGAAGCCGTAATCAATACTTTAGGTGAATTTACAACAAATCTACCAGATTATCAGAAAATTGAAACGATGATATTCATCATTGATAAAGCACCACCAGCTTCATGTACATCAGCCACCGAACAACAATTGCAAAATATCATATTGAAAAGTTTGCTTAAAGTAACGACTAAATATAAACCAGTGAGCATGATACAAACATTCCCATCAACCCTGTTGAATCAATTACTTACACGTGCCCTATCACCGGATCCAAAAACTCGATTGACTGTGCAGAAAATTTTCCACCAATTACTTGATCGTCATAAAAATTTACCTCGCCTCATCAAACCAGTTACTATTGTTCCTCCAGAAACATTGACCATTGAGAAGGCCGACCGTTACGATATAAATTTTATGCGTAAACATGGTCATGACATTCTTGTCCACATCTATAGAAATGTTCAAATCGAATCGAATACAAAAGAAAATTTCGATAGTATTTTCACTACCATGGCGTTGATTTGTGTAGAAATGAATTCGGATGAAGTGCTCATCGATTTGCTTCGATTGACATTCGCTCTACAAGATATGGCTATCTCCAGAAATTTTAACCTATCCGATTCGCATCGATGTTTTATTCATAGTATCGCTGCCGGTTTTCTTCATCTTTTCAGTAATCTAAAAGCAATTCCAGCCATCTGTACACACGTGGAACAAGTTATTAAAACTCGTGTTGACCAAGCAAAATATTTGCTGCCTGAATATTGCCATTTGGCCGAAAATTACACAAGTGGCGAATTGTTCATTTCTGAAAACGTACATAATCAACGAGAGATTAGTAACAAATCAAAAGAGAATAGTCCTAGTAGACAGAATAGTACCGATTATTTAGTTGCTGATGAACTTTTATTCAATAAACAAGTCTTATCTGAATCACTTCAGACAACCGGCCATGATACGCTAGCATTGAACACACCCTTCCAATCGAATTGTGATGGTATGTAATTATGGATTTATTTTTTAGATTAAAATTTGATTTTTCTTTTCAATCGTTAGTTGATTCATCAATGACACGTAGTACGAGCGATTTAAATGCTATAACAGTTGAAATCGATAGTGTCAATTCTTCACCTGGAACCGTACGCGTAAGTTTTCCCTATCATTTTTATAGATTATTATTCATTTTGGTTGTCATTTTAAAATTCTAGAAATTACCTGAACAAGAGATTAATTTCACCACTTTTAAAGAGGTGTTGATAAATCCGACTCGTGATCACAAACAGGAATTACGTCACCGTATGAATCTATTAAACAATTTAAGAAATAGTAAATTTGAAAATTTAGTCGAAAATTATCCCAAATCGGTATGTTTTTTATTTTCTATTGTAATACATTTCATTTGAATTGTTCTCCTTTTTTTAGAAAAAAACCTTCCAAGAAATTCTCTTGAACACTATTGACAAATATTTTCAAATACAGGAAACAAGAGTACATCAAAATCAAATGGTACAAAATCCCAACAAACATAGCTTAGATACATTGGATCATCAAAGCATCATTCCTATTGTCAATCAATCAATGCAGCCTAATCATCTATCATTTGATGGAAATTGTCATGTTTATGATAACCCTCTTTTGTCAATATGTGACATTAGTCAGATAAATTCACGAGCACCACCATTGTTTGCTCTTAGATTTCCAAATCTTTTTGTTTATTGAAAAAATTGTTAATTAATCAATTATATGTTATAATTGTCAATTACAAATATTAACAATAAATCTTAAATAATCAAATCTATTCGAATTTTTTTTTATTAATTGTTTAGAATAGCGTATAAAGGTCGTTCATATTCATGCAAGTTTTGATTATTGATTCTAGCCGTTATTCTTTGATCGTTTTTTCTGTTGATCAAATAAATATGCAATCCAAACAAAGAGTTCGATTGGCTCCAAACGATGAAAAATTACTAGAGAAACGTGGCTTCAAAATCGGCGAACCATTGAATAGTGGAAGTTTTGCATGTGTATGTCGTGCAACATACAAGGGCGAACCGATCGCAGCTAAAGTGATAGATTTGGAAAAAACATCCGAAGAATATCGGTTGAAATTTTTGCCACGTGAAATCTATACAATGAAAAAACTCAAACACCCATATCTGATCGATATAATGGACATACTGGTTGTGGGTAATCGAGTAATCGTTTTCATGGAACTAGCAGAAGGTGGTGATTTTCTTGACCTGCTACATCGTACTAAAGCTTTGCCCGAAGATCGTGCTCGATATTTTTATCTTCAATTTGGTGATGCTTTGCGTTATATGCATTCGTTGGGATTCGCACATCGTGATATCAAATGCGAGAATATCCTATTGAATCGTGCTAAAACTATATCAAAATTGACTGATTTTGGCTTTGCACGTACCTGCTTTGAACGTAATTCAGGCCAACGAATGCTTTCAGATACATATTGTGGCAGCACAGCATATGTTGCACCTGAAGTGTTACAATCACAACCATATAATCCATTGATAAGCGATGTATGGAGCATGGGTGTCGTGTTGTTTGTACTGGTCAGTAATCGATTACCATTTACTGATCGAGACAATAAAGAATTGTTGAAAAGTCAAATGGATCGTAAATATCAATTCAATCGAAACCTATCATCGCAGATTAAAGATTTATTAAATCAACATCTGAATCCTAATCCATCAACACGGATTAACATGAATGAAGTTTTACATCATGAATGGTTCGGAGTTGCAAGGCAAGATTCATCGAATGAGTCAACATCATCAAGTCGTACGGGCACCGGTCAAGATGATTAAAACATTTGTGAAAATTGCAATGAAACAAAAATTAAACTATAGATCAATAAAAAAAATTTTATATTTTTTTTCAAATAAGTCGTTAAGAATTTGATAAGATATGATATGATAATAGATGATTTCTTTCAGGTTCGAACTTGAAAGTTACCAGCTTTAGTCATATATTTAACTCCTTTGAATGGTTTATATTTCTGTTTAATTTAAAAAAAATCATTATTAAGCATTATCTATTTTACAAAAAAAAATGTCATACCTCGCCATACATATCCAAACGATTGACCTTCAATCCAGATATAGCGAATTGAGAAATGTTGAATTTGACAAGTATGTTTGGATTTGAATCCGGTATAGGGGCACCACTTTGTAGAACGATACTACCCTTAACCGTTGGTAAGCTTTTACCCTGATGAATTTCCATCTTTCCAACGTCCCAGACCAATAATTTTGTAACTGAATCGAATGTATATTTTCCTTGATTTGGTACAAGATTTACATTTAAAACGTTTTTTGGCATAATCATTTCGATGAATATGTTCTCCAACTATTCCAAAAAAGAGCTAAATTAATATTCTAGTTCCAGTTTTTTTTTGGATCTGAAACCTACATTTTTGCCCATCAATTGTTTTGCCCCGATTTGAATTTCCAGTTTACCACCGATTGATTCTTTGAATGAAATATGATGACGAACAAAAATTGGAATGTTGACCATATTTTGAGCTCCAATATGGTAGGACATTAAACGAAAATTACCATCCGGTGGTATAAATGATAACACTTTTTCCGATTCCCAACGTTTAAAACGGATGCATGGATGAAAGCTAACATCGTCGAATAGTGTTGGATTTACGAATGATAGACATAAGTCGGGCATACCAGATAATTTAACACAGCAATCGATCTTTAAGTGTGTAATAGTATCAATGAAAACTAAATTCAATAGCAATAAAGATTTTACTTACATATCCTTGTATTTCTGCAGAAACTACTGAGCCACTTTTATCAATAATGGCATCCACTTCTTCAATCACATCAAAATAAGCCTCGTTATTGGTATATTTGACTCCGAAACGACGCCACGGTACATTCGATAGTTGACCGGTAGGTAAAGTAGAACTAACACTAAATATAACATTTAAATTTTATTTTTCATTTTTAAAGTGATTTTCACTTACTTATTACGTCCAGTAACAGTGTTCGCAATGGTACGAAGAAAATTCGGCGGTTTTATCAACTCTTTCAATATGTTTGATTCGGTGGCTAATGGGAAACCATTATCGAGCATTTCATCCAATAATTCATAAACTACAACAATATGTTCTTTGAGTAAAGATTCTGAACAATCATTGAAATAATCAATAAAATTATCGACAACACGATGAAGAAATTCGATCACAAATAGGGGAGGAATTTCACCCGTAGTAACAGCAACAAAATATAATCCAGATCGATGAATCGAAATCAATATATGATGAGGTGTGGCAATTACCGGGGTAACATTGGATGAATAATCTGCTTTACGTTGGGCATCGAGAAAATAGTCGCAAACTGATCGAGGTATCACGCTTTTCCAATGTTTTTCAATAAATATATCACTGCAAAATAAACCGAAAACAATTGTTATAACGAAATTTTAATAAAAATTCCAATTTGATCTCTCACCCAGAATTATTGATGAAGAATAGGCTGTGAATCATGATTGCAACAAAGCGAAGAAAAATGGAATAAAATGAGGAATAGATTAATTTATATTAATGAATATTTTAAAAAATCAACAAAACATCGAAAAAATCAGATTTATCCATCGATGATCAACGTCATAGATGAGAACTGTTCATAGATGATATGATCGAAAAAAATTTAAATTTTTTTTTATTTTATGAAAATAATAAGCAACAGGCTTTCCGGCCATATTACCATTTTCGATTGAATCGATTTTATTCACAATCATTATTATTGATTTTGATTACAAAAATCAATTTCAACGATCAACGTAAATCACATTAGCGATAACGGTGTTTTATAGTTTGATTTCATCAAAAATTTTCGATAAGAAAAAGGTCGTAAGTCGGACTTGAAAAAAAAACTATTCCTAGTAACATTGTTTTTTGCTATCGATTGGATACATCTGGTTGGTCATGGTTAGTTTATCATTCATGATTTTTTTTCTTTTGTTGGCAGTAACCACCATATGGCCATCAATAGTTTGTTGACATAACTTGGCTATTTATCATTTGTATACATTAAATTTACAAGATAGCTAGTAAATCTATTTTGGTGATAGGGGAGTTCATTCATTCGGCGGCAACGGCAAAGATTATTTGGTTATTTTGAATAACATAACTGAATAAACAGTATCTGGGTGTGTGTGTGGTTGTGTTTATGTGAAACAGTGTGGTATGGTTCGAGGTGGTGGTTTGGATATCTTATTTTTTTCGGACTACTATGATTCGATTCGGTTTTGAATTTCTTCTCAGGATAATATTATGATGAAGTAGAGGAGTGGCTCATACACTTGATTAGAATTGCCCAATCATTCATTCATTGATAGTTGATTGTCAAAATGGCTAAGAACTTTTTCTTTTAAGAAAAAGGGATTTTGGTATAATTTTAGCACCCATGATATAAATCGATGGATAATAACACATATGAACAAGTAATTTTAGATGATGAGCCTATCTATAGTGTGTGTTGGAATGAACAGATTTTTCGCTTTTTTCAAGAACCGAAAAAATGTCTAAATTTATTTGGTGATAATTAGAACTGAGCAATGATTAGACCACTACCATTTTATTTAAGATGATCAATACCTCATGTCTTTGTCTTTAGTTTTCATCCCCTGTTTCAAAAAAATTTAGATCCTCTTGTTTTTCTCCCTCACACAAAACACTAAATTTTTTCTAGTTTTTAGTTTAAAATCAATTTTGAATTATCAGTTTGCAATAAACAATCACTGCCATTTCCGTTCGAAGATCGTATTTATCGATCACAACCTTTTTCAGACAATGTATCAATGTTGAAATTCAAATTAATTTTTCATCAATCATCATTTTTTTCGATCAAATCTTTTTTCTGAAGTGACAAGTGTGTGGCCATTTCTGTTTTGTTTGTTTGTCCGACAACCATAATGATGATGAGAACATTGATTCTATTATTATTCATACTGTTTTCAGTGGTCCTTGGCCAAAATCGTTATGATCCTCTTCCATATACGAAACCATATTATCAATCAAATCAGCCTTATAGAAATGGAGCTAGTGGCACAAATTATTATAATAACAATAATAATATATTTCCACAGCTAAGATATCCGGGTCCGGTACCGAATCCAAGTTCTAGTTGTTATGATCAATCAAATCGACCATTAAAATGTGCACCAGAATTTGTCAATGCAGCCTATAATGCCCCGATTGAAGCAACCAATACTTGCGGTTTGAATGGTTTTAGTCAATATTGTTTTCAAACCGGAGCAGCTGGAACAACGCGTAAAACATGTGAAATTTGTGATGCACAAAATCCGGCACTTGCACATCCTCCCGAATTTATGATCGATGTTGATCAAATGAATCGTATAACATGGTGGCAAAGTGAAACAATGATGGAAGGTGTCAAACAGGTGAACATCACCGTACCGTTAGGCAAAGCATTTGAAATTACTTATGTAAGACTTTTGTTCTATTCGCCACGTGCTGAAAGTTTTGCGATATACAAACGTACATCTGAAGATGGGCCATGGATACCATTCCAATATTATAGTTCGAATTGTCTACAAACTTATAACGTATCTGATCGTGCATATTCTAGTCAATTTGATGAAACTCAGGCCATGTGTACGAAAGAATTCAGTGACATTTCACCATTGACAGGCGGAAATGTCGTATTTACCACATTGGAAGGTCGACCAAATGCAACTCATTTTGAAAGCAATGAACGATTACAGGTATAGCCCAATTATTCTCGAATCTATATCATTATAACTATATACTCTTGCGTATTGTATGTTAGGAATTTGTAACTGCCACCGATATTCTGATTGTTTTGGACAATATGAATACATTTGGCGATGAAATATTTGGTGATGAACAAGTGCTTCGTTCATATTATTATGCAATATCTGATCTTTCGATTGGTGGAATGTAAGTGAATAATATTTTTTGATTTGTAGTGTGATTATAATAGTTATTGTTCCATCAATCAGTTGCAAATGTAATGGGCATTCGAATCGATGTATAATACCTCCTAACAACTATCAGAATGGTCAACGACGTTTAGTTTGTCAATGTGAACATAATACTGATGGTTTTGATTGTGAAAAATGTCTACCATTCTATAATGATCAACCATGGCGTCGAGCTACCACCAAAAATGCCTATGCTTGTCAACGTAAGTATCATTTAATCCATAAATCCATAAGTAGATGCAAAAAAAAAATGAATCTTAAGAAAAAACGTAATTTATTAAGACCTGTTGCTCTTCGTCAAAAGCATCTTTCATTGATCATTTAGCTGCCCGCGCAATTATGGCTATGTATGGCAATAGATTTCATATCAAGGTGGTGACCATAATCACCCACGCTTTTTTTTAAGCAATTTCTATTACCATAAACATTCGAATTTGTGAAGCTGATAAGTTTAGTTCGAAGAAGCGAAAGTCGATACGAATTGATTTTAATAATTTTCATAAATAAGAAAATGAAAAAATTTATACGAAAAGATTAAATGTTTTAATTTCTTTTTGAATTCAAAAATTATATATTTTTTTTTGTGAAAATATTGTGTTCATTAAAAAAACATAGTCGATTGATTCTGTAATCATGTTGTTATGGATTCATTCTTTGTTATTACTAACAAGTGCGATTTGTATAATATCAGCACAACCAAAAACCTATTCGACTATTAGTAGTACACATGAGGTTAAAGTTTGGACCGGTCAACAATGGCAATGTATTCTATGATTTTGATTTTATATATTTTTTCTTTTTATTCTTATAACAATCAATTTTTTTACAATTTTTATCTAATTCTAATTTAAGCTTGCAACTGTAATGGCCGATCAAAAAAATGTTATTTCGATGAGGTTTTATGGAGACGTACAGGACACGGTGGTCATTGTATTGATTGTGCCGATGATACTGATGGACCGAATTGTGAACGATGTAAAGAAAATTACTATACTGATCTTGAAACGAATCGATGTTTGGCATGTAACTGTGATCCGATTGGTTCAGTTAGTCTACAATGTTCGAGCACAGGTCAATGCATTTGCAAACCTGGTGTCGAAGGACAACGATGTGATCGTTGTGCATCAAATTATTTTGATTTTAGCCATAATGGTTGTAGACCTTGTGGTTGTAGTGTAGAAGGAAGCCAGGATAATGTTCCTTTGTGTGATAACAAAGGTAAATGTCGTTGTAAGAAAAATGTTGAAGGTGAAAAATGTGATCGTTGTAAACCGGGATTTTTTGATCTTCAACTTAACAATGATCTTGGCTGTATTGCTTGTTTCTGTTATGGACATTCAAATCAATGTACAAGTTCAAAAGGCTATTCCATTTATTTAATCGAAAGTACATTCAATCGTGATTCCGAACGATGGATTGTCAAAGATAAATATGGAAATGACATACCGATTCAATATAATAGTCTTGGACAAAATATTGGAGCTACATCAAGTTTTCATGATAATACATTGTATTTTCATGCACCGCATAAATTTTTGGACGATAAAAAATATTCATACAATCGAAACCTGACATTTAATCTTCAGATTACTGGTGGTAAAGGAAACATTCTTTCAACCATTGAAGATGTGGTCATTGAAGGAAATGGCATCAAAATTTCATCACCTATTTTTGCACAAGGAAATCCATTACCTACTTATCGAATGCAAACTTTTCGATTCCGTTTAAACGAAGATATGGTTTATGGATGGAGTCCACAATTGAATTCACGAGATTTTATTGCATTGTTAGCCAATATTACGGCCGTTAAGATCAAAGCGACATATTCGGATATGGGTTCGGGTTTTATTGATGAAGTAATGCTTGAAACAGCTATTGCAAGTCCAGGATCAAATCAGGCAACTTGGGTCGAAACATGTTCATGTCCGGATGGTCATACTGGTCAACATTGTGAATCATGTACAGCTGGTTTCAAACATGATCCACCACGTGGTGGTAAAGCAGCTAAATGTGTCCCGTGTAAATGTAATCAACATGGTGAATATTGTGACAGTGAATCGGGTAAGTCGAAAAATTTTTAAATCTTTTTCTTTGATTTTTCTTTATTTTGATTTTTTTCAATGAACTTTGGTCTAATTTCCATTTGGGATTAACATGCAATATAACTATAATAATTCAAATTTCCTGGGGAATCGGTTTTTTTCTTTCTTATTACGTATATCTAAAACTAACAATAATTGGTGATGGAACAAAGGTCGATGTAGTTGTCAGCATAATACAGCTGGAGATGCATGCGATCGTTGTGCGCCAGGTTATTATGGTAATGCACTACAGGGCACAGAAAATGATTGCAAACTATGTCCTTGCCCAAATTCTGGTGAATGTGCCATTCTACCTGACGAACAGATCGCTTGTCTAAACTGTCCAGAAGGCTATGGAGGTATTTTCATTTTTTTCATTTTTTTTCAATGGGTCTTTCAATCCCACCTAAAAAATATTTTTCTTAATAATTAATTTCAAAAAAAAATCTAATACGATTCTTTAAATATTATAAGGTCGTCTTTGTGAGAAATGTGTGGATGGTTATCGAATGCGATCAGAAGATTCAAAATGTGAAAAATGTGATTGTAATGGAAACATTGATCCAAATGCCATTGGTAATTGTAATTCAGTAACAGGACAATGTTTAAAATGTATTTACAATACATGGGGTAATAGTTGTGAAAAATGTCTACCTGGACATTATGGATCGGCACTATCTATTCCACGTGGCGATTGCAAAGCTTGTGCTTGTTATCCATTCGGAACAATCTCCGAGGATAACTATTTCGACTATGAAGAAGCTAAACGTCAAGGATATCTGAAGAATTTCTTTTCAACGCAGAATTTTTTCACTTGCAACAGCGTAACTGGTAAATGTCGATGTAAACCAAATGTAGCTGGAAGACAATGTGATGCCTGCGTCGATGGTTATTGGGATCTGGATTCTAACGAAGGTTGTAAAGCTTGTGATTGTAATGAAATCGGTTCAGAAAATCTTCTTTGTGATAATCGTTCTGGACAATGTAATTGTAAACCGGGTGTCACTGGAAAACATTGCGATCAATGTTTGCCAAACTATTATGGATTCGGTCCAAATGGTTGCCAAAAATGTGATTGCGATCCGATTGGTTCATTAGAACAACAATGCGATTCAATTACTGGTCAATGTAAATGTCGTGAAAATGTTGAAGGCAAACAATGCCAACGTTGTCAGGAAAATAAATATAACAAAGAAGCCGGATGTGTTGATTGTCCACCATGTTATACATTGGTACAAGAATCAATCGCTGCTCATAGAGTTAAAGTAGCTGGTCTTAAAACTTTATTGGATGAAATCGAACAAAATCCACTGGCTGTCGAAGATTCGAATTTCGAACGTCAATTGAATGAAGTAATGAATGCTGTAAAACAATTACTTCAAGAAGCTAAAGATGCTCAAATTGATGATGATTCTCTTGTTGCTCAATTGGAACAGATAAAAAATCGTATCCGAAAAGTTCAGGATATGACTAAAAAAATTGAAAATCAAATGAATTTTATCAATAATCAAATTAATTATGGTACGAAAAACATCACAAATGCACAGGAGATTGTTAATGCTGCAGAAATCGATCTGAACAATGCACGCAATCATTTAGAAAATGATGGTCGACGATCATTAGAAAAAGCAAGAATGCGTGCAGAAAAATATGGTTCACAATCGGAAAGAATGTCTGAAATAGCTCGCGAGTCTCGATTATTAGCCGACGGACATGAAACTGAAGCTGAACGAATTATTAATAAATTCAAAGATGCAAGAAACATTTCTGAAACGGCATATAATTTGGCCAAAGATGCTATCAACACTCAAAAAGCTAATAAAGAAGAGTTGGAAAAATTGAAAGATAAATTAAGTGAAGTAAAAGAACAATATCAAATGACAATTAAATTATCGCAAGATGTGCATAAAGATGCGGAAAAAGCTAATCAAGATGCATTGAATTTGGCTGCTGATGTGAGCAATATTTTTGTTCCAGATCTGAATGCATCTCAATACAAAGATGAAGCTATTCATATAATTAATAAGGCTAAACAAGCTCATATAGATGCTGATAATATGCTTAAAACACATGAAGAATTACTTAACAGTACAGGAAATCGTTTGAATGATGGTCGACTTTTGTTTGAAGATGCCGAACGTAAACAACAAACTTTGGATGATCTATTGACGCGTGCCGATATGGCATACAATATGACACAAGAAGCCGTACAGAATGGTAATAATATTCTAGATGATGCGAAAAATACATTAAAAACATTGAAAGAATTCGACATACATGTTCAATCAAGCAAAGAAAAGGCCAATAAAGCTATGGATCGTGTGCCTGAAATAGAAAGAGAAATCGATGATATTATACGTAAATCTGATGATTCATTAAAATCATTGAATTCAGCATTAATCGAAGCATCAAATGCTAAAGAAACCGCAAAAGTGGCCGAAGAAAAAGCTGAACATGTATCACAAGCTTCGAATATGGCTTTACGTACTGCAAAACAATTGACCGATAAAGCGGATGATCTATTCGTTCGATCAGCCGAATTGTCACGAGATGTTGATCGAACATCGGACAAGATGAAATCGTATGAACAACAAGCTGAACAAGATGAAAGCCTTGTTGATGACGCTTTGCGTAAAGCTAATACGGCTAAAACAAGCGCAATGGATGCTATTAAAAAAGTTCAAAATGCAACTTATACCGTGGATAAAATACTCAAAGATTTAAGTAAGTTTTCATTAAAAATGTTGTGAATATTAAAAAAATAAACTTTTTCAAAATAAAAATACACAGATTCAATGGAAGATATGGATGAGAATAACCTTTCAGATTTAGAACAACGATTACGTGATGCTGAACGTGAATTTCGTACAGCCGATTTAGATAGCCGTGTTATGCATTTGGAAAAATTGAATGAAGAACAGAAAAAATCGATACATAATTATGAGGATGAATTGGATAAATTGGCTGCCGATGTGGCGAATATCGCTAAAATTCGACAATCTCTGCCAGATAAATGTTTCCGTCGTAACCGTTTGGAACCGTAGAATCTCAAATCGATGACCTTACCAAACAAAACAACAACAACAAAAAATCAATTTGAATTAAATATTAATTTTCATCTACATTTGTTTTTTTTCACACATTTCCTTTTTTTACTTGCATTTATTATTATCTCCTATTTTTTCATGATGATATCTCTTTTTTTTCTCATTCATTTTCAATTATCATGTACATTTAGTTCGACAGTCAAAATTAGCAACAAAAAAAAATCAATAAATAATGACCATTATAACCGATATTAAATAAATTTCGATAATATTTTGGTTTGTTATCGATCAAAGAATTTGAATTGCAGATAAAATCAATGATTAAAAAAACATCATAACATTTGAAATAAGACATTAAAATCTGATAAAAGATGGCGCAAAAATTTCAATTATTTAATGGCAATTTTTGCAATATAATCGAATTGCAAAATTCTTTGTTTGGCAAAATATTCGTTCATTAATTATACAGAACGAGAAAAAAACACGTTTGGTCTGATGAGTACTATTTTAGCTAAAGAACTTGACAAAAAAAATGATTAGAGGAAATAACAAACAAAAAAAATTACTTTCAGCATTCACAGATAAAATTGAAAAAAAAAATCATTTTATTGATTTCCTCATTCGAACACACACACACACACACATATGTAAAATGGCTGAAAAATTTCTAACCATTGTACGAATATTATCATTTCTGATCTATTTATTTTCAATCTATTGGCAATATATCGTTCAACCTCCATTTTTATCACCTGAACGAAAACTATTTGGTCCTTTGATTTATTTGACTTATTGGGATCTGGTAAATATAGTAGTATAATGTTAAATAGATCATCTATTTAATTTGATTTGATTTCCATCTATTTACCAAATCTAAAGCTTCTTCAAACTGGCTTCTTTTTTCTTCTGTTGATTAATCAACTTTTCGATAGCCGTCGATTGAAAAATTTTATCGATCTGATCTTTTATGCATTGGCATTGCCCATATCATGGATAGTATCATCATCATTTTGGATTTTATGGGCTATCGATCGTGAATTAGTTTTGCCCGCTAGTATGGATCCATACTATCCACCATGGCTTAATCATTCAACTGTAAGTTTATCACAACAAAAACATCCTTTAGTCACGTTTTCATTTTATGCATTTTTTTCTATATTTTCCATTAGCATACGATGATTGCCATTTTGACTATAATGGAATTGTTTGTTGGCAAACACAAACCACCCCAAACACGTAAAGGTTTCTTCATATTCTTTACATTCGTTATAGCATATGCCATTTGGTCATTATATCTTCGCATGGCAATGGGTTTCTGGGTCTATCCTTTTCTTGATCAAATGAATAGTACATTTGTTACTTTATTCTACATTTCATCATTATTTCTCTATTCAATGACTTATTTCGTTAGTTTATTTTGCGGAATTTACTTGTCCAACAATAATCAGGATAACCAGCCTGTTAAACAGCGAAAAAATCGCTAAATCAACATTCTCAATTGATTAATCAAATTATTTCATTTATTTATGTTTATTATCAGAAATTCTTATTTTATTTTCAAAATTTCAACATTTTGATTATTTTTCGGTATTATCTAATTATTATTATCAATTAAAAAAATACATTTAATGGGATAGAACATGACGATCTTTCAATATTCGACGCATAATAATCTGACGGCCACTTGGTGTCGAAATTCTTTTCTTCCATCCATGTTTACGAATACGTTTTACCTCCGAACAGCGTTCAAAATACCAACGAACATTTTCTCGTACTTGTTGAAAAAGAATGTTTTGTTGTGATAATCGAAGAGAAACATTTGCAAACGTAGGCCGGATAAGATTCAACATTATTTGATTTGATGAGTATATTTACTCGCGTGGAATTTGTTCAAAAACATAAAAAAACATATGATCATAGAAATCGTTAATAAAAACCATTCGTAAAATACGATACAAATGTCTGCATCATTTACATACAAAAACTTGTATCATCAAATTTAATTGTGCTCCCTTTTTTTAAATTCGTAAAATGAAAGGCCGATAGGCCTCCAAAAATTGCCTATCTAATCGGTATTACACGATTAAATGGCGGGGAATTGGGTTTAGTTTTCAACTAGCAATAACCGCAGCTCGCTAAAAGCTCATTGCTTGCGGTACTGCCACTGCGCAAAGCTTAAATTTTTTTATTTATTTGTTAGTCTCATGAACCATCAAAACAAATGAATAATTACATTTATTGAAGTTGATTTAAACATTTATTTTGTGATTTTAGAACATTATTAGGTGGATAATCATTAAGGAATCGATATATCAATATTACGGAAAAGATTTTCTATATAAAAATTTAGAATAAATTCTTTAGAAAATTTATAGTTTCAATCCATCGTTCTTTGGTTAATAGAAGCAGCTTACGATATGGTTCGAATGTTTTTTCATCATCATTCCAATCTATTGAATGAGTATCCGATTGCTTGGATACGGAATATTCGAATTGAGTTTCGGCTCGTTCACTAAAGATTTCATCTTCATCATTAGTATAGAATAAATCATTTTGATTCTTCGAAAGTTTCGAAATCATAATAATATGATCGAATTCGAATTTGCTTGATGTTGTTTGTTGTTTCAATTCGGCTAATAGTTGTTGATAACAAGGAACAGATATTTGTGATGGTAGATTAACGAATCGTTCGTTTATAATTAAAGCACATTTAGCATCTGAATGGTTTAGTTTACGAGAAATGTCGTTGTCTTTAGGTAAATATGACGATAATAAATTTTTGATTTGCTGTACACAATTCTTTTCATTAAAATGGCTATTAAATGGTATGATTGATATGACACCAAATACGTTGTCATCATCTTCATCATCATTATTTTGTTCATCTTCGTCGGGTTGCTCGTCCTCGTCAATCGATTGCTAAATTATTGAAAATATATTTTAAAAATTAATCTCGAAATTGTCTAAGCCAAATTACCTTTATGACGGTAGTGATCGTATCTTTCATGACTAACTCGGTCAATTCAGAAATGTCTATATTCTCCTTTAGCCATAACTGTTGTAACAGACATCGAATACCATGAAAATCACGTTCGATTGGATCATGAGCAGTAAATTCAATGGATATTTCCTGATATTTCCAACAACAAAAAAAAAATTCGAATTTAGATTTTTATGATGGATCATTTTTCAACTTACTTTATCACTTAATTCTTCATCTTCATTGTTTTCATCATAATCATCTTCTTCATCGATTTCGTTTTTCTCTGAATCGGACAAATTTTCTACAATTTTACGATCATCTTCTTCATTCTGCTTTGATCGTTTAACAGGATCATCGCTTTTGTCATTGGAATGTTGATCAAGATCTAAATTACGCTTATTTTTATTCGAATGATTCATATTTTTTTAGAATGATTAATTATTAAAATTGAAAACCATTGAATAAAAAAAAATCATGAATGAATCAAAAGTGTTTGAAAATAAACACATTGTTTTTCTATATTAGAGAATAGAAATACCCAATTTATACGAATCAAGTATATTTTTATTTTCGAACGTTTATTAAAAAACAAAATTCTTTAAATATAAGTCATTATCATCAAGTGTGATGATGAATGATGGCAGATATATAGTGAAAGAGAAATCAACCTTCGTTTGATTAAGTTTAGAATAGAAATAAATACAACTGAAAATTGTAATCATTGACAATAACATTGATACTATTATCGTTTGGTTATTAATAGCATTAATATTTGAACGACAAATCAGAATGTTGTTTGTATTGCAAATCTCTTTTGTGGCAGGAGCGCAAAAGTGAATAACAAACATAAAAAAACGAGAATCGGAAACGCTTATTGACATAGAAACATAAAATTAAGTTAGAAATTGGGGCAGAATATTCTGTAGCCGTGAAAAAAAATTTGCATGTTTTTTGTGTGATGTATACTGACTAAATGACGCACTGGATGAATGAATGAATGGATTGTATAGTTTAATTATACCACAAATTTTACAATAATAAAATTCTCTGTTCATTTTTTATTCAAGTTCGCTTTGCGATTTTTCAATGCAATCGATTTGTTTTGTTTTTGTGTGAATGAATTTTAATGTTTGTTCAATCTGGTGAATTTTAATTGAAACAAAAAATAATTTCCTTTTCCAATCTTTAAACTTGATGGATCCGGAAGTTTTATTTGAAAATGATTCGGATATTATGAAATCGGCACCTCGGATAAAGCTGAAAAAAACAAAAAAACATTATCGACGAAAAAAACCGACATTAAAAAAGGCGGCAACAACAGCCGTTTTACCGTTTAAAAAACTTCAGCTATCCATATTTAATAGCCGATTTATACCGATTGAACCTAATCCGGACAATGCATATCAATTCTTACCAAAACAACCAATGGATTTTGATACATTCGAAAAACATATGAATGAAATACGTAAATATGAATGTTTGATTAAAATCGAATTCGAGGTATGATCATCATTACCCAAATTAGGTTATTTGTTTAATTCATTTTCTTAAAATCAGGCATCATCACGTAATGAAATTTACACCAAACATGGTACTCGACATGCACATAAATCTAAAAATGAATTGAAAAATACATATCCGAATCGTGTTCCATGTAAATTATTATTATTATTAAGATAATAAGATTTTCTTCAACTTTTTTTTTGTTTTTTTTTCGGTAAATTTCAAAAAATTCATTGATTGTTTTAGATGATTTTAATCGTGTAGTATTGTCCAAAGATCCATTGGATGAAGAAGATTCGGATTATATTAATGCATCATATGTTGATGTATGTATGAAATATATCAATTTTGACAAAATTATTAATCCAATAAATTGATGATTATTAGAGTATTTTGAAACCGAACGCTTATATCGCAGCGCAAGGTCCAAATGAATATACGATTTCGGATTTTTGGAGATTAATATGGGAACAACAATCATTTTTGATTGTCATGTTAACCAAAGTATTTGATTTTATACGAGTTGAATGTTGCCAATATTGGCCAATGGAAGAACATAAACCTGAAATGTATGGTCTTATTGAGGTGATATTGTTGAGTGAAGAACAGCTTGCTGATTTTGTTATTCGTACAATGCGAATACGAAAACCTGGACAATTAGTGAGACGAAAAGTAAAAAAAACACGATTAGTACCTCGTAATCTACATAAAGAAGTTAATGATCAAAAATTGGAAATGTTAGACGAAGATGAACAGGAACAAGAAACAGCAAATGAATCGACAGATCGATTTCGTGAATCAAAACGATCTCGACTTTCTGCGAGCACTCGGGCAACACAAGAATCAATACTATCGCATAGTACAAACAGTAAGAATCAGAATGTATAGATGTGAGAGCCAAAAAAAACTAAATTCAGAAAAATTATTAGAAAATTCATTAACAACAGGTAGTGTAAAAACTAAATCGAAAAAAGCCTCTTTCACAACAGCAACTGTTTATGATGAAATCGAATACGAAGAAGAGATTGAAGAGGATGATGTACGAATCATCTATCAGCTTCATTACAACAGTTGGTCTTCGCATACATGTCCATTTCCAAATTCGATTCTTCAGTTTCGTCGTCGTGTACGAATCTATCAACAGGAAGTAATCAAAGATGAAGGCGATAGAGTTGGACCAACAATTGTCCACTGTAGGTATGTTTTCATGGTAAAGTTTTTGTTTTTGTTTTCTAAATTTGATTGAAAAAAATCAATTTTTTTACTTTCAAGCAATGGTTGTGGTAGAACTGGTGCTTTTCTTTGCATCGATTCAAATCTAGAATTGGCCGAAGAGGATGGCCTATATGATGTATTTGGATATACCAAACGACTCAAACATGCAAGACGTGGATTGATTGAAAATCGAGTTAGTTTTTTTTATTTAAAAATAAAATAATATTTTTTATTATTAAGTCATTTTTTTGTAAAATAGGATCAGTATAAATTTGTTTATGAAACCTTAGAGGAAGCACATATCTGTGGCAAAACATGGTTCCCGGTGAATGATTTAGCTACACAAATTAAACTTAAATCTCAAAAATGTACAATGACTGGATTGAATCAATATCAAGTGGAATACAGAGTTTGTTATACAATATTCTTCAGACAAAATTGTTATGAATTAATTTTTTTTATTGCATAGAAAATACAAAAAATGACCAAATTGCCGACCATTGGTGATTGTGCTGGTGGACATCGTGTTGAAAATCGGGAAAAAAATCGTGATGTATCTACAGTACCACGTAAGTACATTTTTTAAATAGTTATTAAATGTAGTATACTAATCGTATATGAAAATTTTCCATTTTCTTTTTCATACTATTAGCTGACAATTTTCGTCCATATTTGACGTCATTTCAAAGCAATGATAATACCGATTATATCAATGCTGTTTTTGTTGATGTAAGTCTTGTGCCATTGCGATAATATAAAAAACAAAAATATCACTAAAAAATATCCTCTATAGGGTTATACACGATCAAAGGAATATATTATAACAGAATGGCCATTAAAACGTACCATACAGGATATATGGTCATTAATCTATGATCATGAATGTAATTCAGTGATTATATTGGATAATCCAAACATGCCAAATGTAATCATAATATTTTGACTTTATTAAGAATTAGATTTCATTTTTTTATTACTTTAATATTGGTTAAAGGAATATCCATTTTTTTGGCCATTAGAACGATATAAGAAACAAAAATATGGCCCAGTATTTAGTGTTGAAATGGTTTCAAGTGCTCATTATCCGAAAATCAAAACATGGATTTTTAAGATAAATAAAAAAGTAGTATCATTAACCGAATTAATGGCAGGTGTAAAAGCCGAACCAAAAACTACACAATTCTTTCAGATTACCTGTTGGCCATTAGATCATAAAGTGCCAACATCAACCAATGCCTTAGTAGAATTGATGAATATGGTTGAACGATGGCGTCAACGAACTAATTATGGTCCAGTAATTGTTGTTTCATAGTGAGTATTTACTTTAGAAAAAAATGCATATGCAAATAATGACCATTCATACTATGTCATTACAATCAAGTAATGGAAAATCACGAGCCGGTGTATATTGTGCTGCCAATTTTGCAATGGAACAAGTCGTTCAACATAATGAAGTGGACATTTTTAATGCTGTGCGTACTGTACGTCGACATCGACCACATTTAGTTGAAAATATGGTCAGTTTATTAATTCATAAAATTTTTTGCATATTTAATAAATGTCATCATCATTATTTTTTTCCCTTCATCAGACTGAATATAAATATTGTTACGATCTTCTATTCCACTATGTAACCCATTATCTTAACAAGGATAAAGATGGAAATTGAGAACACAGAATTAACCCCCAAATATTCAAAGTCCATTTGTACCCGAATAATTTTTATGGTTGAATAAAAATTTATTATGATTATCAATGTGTAATTTGATATGATTTCATGATGATGATGATGATGAATCAATGTGGCAAACATTGTGGATAGATAAAACCAATGAGTTTTTGCGAGTTTTTATTTGAAAATTTACATTCATTCGATTCGAAACGAAAAAACAACGTTGTTTCATAATTATGTTTGCCCTGATTTCATTATTGACAATCACCATTATCATCATCATATTCTATGTGATACAAAAACGGCGAATGACTATTCTGAAACGAAATGGTATTAATGGTCCTGAACCCCATTGGATAACTGGAAATATATTTCATTTTTTCAGTTCGGATAATGTTACAAGATCGCGAGAATATATAAAAAAATATGGTAAAACATGTGGTTATTATGTTGGTCATAAACCGAATGTATTGACAATTGACGTTGAACTAATAAAACGTTTTCAGATAAAAGATTTTGAAAAATTTTCTGATAGACAAAATTTCGGTATCAAATATGGCATTCACCCTAATCCTCGTTTCGCAAAAGATCTAGTTGATTCGAAGGGATATCGATGGAAAGAAACGCGCACAATTCTTACTCCAACATTCAGTGCAATGAAATTGAAAATGATCACACCGATCATGGAATCGGCAATTGATATTTTTATCGACAAAATTGATAAACAAGCGCAAAAAGGTACTGAATTTAACATTTATGAATATTTTCAACTACTCACAGCTGATGTCATCTCTAAAACTGCACTTGGTATCGATACTAATGTTCAATATAATCCGAAAAATGAATTTTTTCTTGCAGCCAAATTATTATTTGACAGAAAGCCTAACAAATTTCTCATGTTGTTTATGTGTTTACCGGAATTAGATCGAATTCTTTATCCGGTTCGTCGATTATTGGAAGTGTTAAATGAACGTTTTGGCTGGTCACCACAATTCACCATTGCCAAGTTAGTTGAAGCAGCTATTCAATTGCGAAAAATTCGTCCAATAAAAATCATTGATTTGTTGCAATTAATGTTAGATGCAAAAGCTAGTGAAGATGAAATCAAGAATGAAAACTCTTCCAAATTATCCATTGAAATATCAAACGATGATAAAATTTTGACAAATGATAAAGAATCTACTGGTGTTGAGAATAATAGAATGAATGAAAAAAGATTTCGAAATTCAAAATCATTGACCAAAGATGAAGTAATTTCCAACGCTGTACTGTTCTATGAAGCTGGCTATGAAACAACAAGTACGGCTTTAGGATTCATATCACATTTTCTGGTTACACGTCAAGATATACAGGATAAAGTTCGAGATGAAGTTAATGAACTTTACGCAAATGAAAAAAAATTTGATTATAATACGGTGAATAAATTGACATATATGCAATGCGTCATCAATGAATCGATGCGATTCTATCCTCCAGTCACATCTTTCATAACGCGTAACACCAGAGAAGATTATCATTACAACGACATGATTATCCCAAAAGATTCGACCATTCGAATACCGACATACCAATTACATCATTGCGAAGAGTATTGGCCTAATCCAGAAGTGTTTGATCCGGAAAGATTTCGTGATAAAAAGAATTATGATCCAAGTGCATTTCAAGCATTCGGAAATGGACCCCGTAATTGTATTGGAATGCGTTTTGCATTATATGAAATCAAATTGGCATTAGCAAAACTATTGTTTCGATACAAACTGGTACCGGGACCGAGTACTGAAAATGAATTGACAATTGAGCAAAAAATAATAACTGAAACGCCAAAATATGGTGTGTTTGTTAGAGCATTACCTATTTTGTAAAAAAATATACATCGTTGTTTCAATACAAAAATTTGTCCTAATAAAGTGCATGTAATAAATATTAATACTTTTGCTCATCAAAATTTTTACTGCAATAAAATAGTAACTGATTGATAAATCTAGTCGAGTGCAATATTCAATTGATAAAACATTGTTTCTGTCTGATAAAATTAGATATTATGGCCAATATAAAACAGTAGTACAGCCTGGTATTTTGTTCTAATTATTTCATTAATTTATTTGGATACATCAAAATGATTTGCACAATTATATTTGTTTTAATTTTATTAATCACATTTTATGTGATTCGAAAACGTCAAATGACCATCCTGAAACGAAATGGTATTAATGGACCTGAACCAAATCTGATCACTGGCAATATATTTTCATTGTTGAAAAAGTCTAACTTTGAAAGATCTCAACAATTGATCGATCATTATGGTAAAACTAGTGGATATTATGTGGGTGCAAAACCAAATGTATTGACCATAGATTTGGAACTAATCAAACGATTTCAAATCAAAGATTTTGATAAATTTTCTGATCGACAAACATTTGGCCTAAAACATGGTATTCGTCCGAATCCAAGATTTTCCGAAAATGTTATTGGATCACGTGGTGCTCGTTGGAAAGAACATCGTACCATATTGAATCCAACATTCAGTGCGATGAAATTAAAAATGGTTACTCCCATTATAGAATCAGCCATTGACATATTCATTAACAAAGTCGATAAACATGCAAAAGATGGAAATGAATTTAATATTTATGAAGATTTTCAGCTTCTCACAGCTGATGTTATATCGAAAACGGCATTTGGAATCGATACAAATGTTCAACATGATCCAAAGAATGAATTTTTTCTTGCAGCAAAAATGGTGTTTGACACCAAACCTAATCGATTTCTTTTGTTATTCACCTGTTTTCCAGAATTAGACATCGTAATGTATCCATTCCGTCGATTATTGGAAATTATACGCGAAGCTAGAGGAAAATCGGCTTCGACAATTTTAGCAAAATTAATTGAAGCTGCTATACGATTGCGAAAGGATCGTCCGGTAAAAACGCCCGATCTATTGCAGCTAATGCTTGATGCTCAAGCAAGTGAAGATGAACTTAAACAAAAAGATCTGTCAAAATTGACCATAGAACTGTCCAATGATGAAATGACTGCAGTCAAACAAACGAATGGAACGCAGAAATTCAAAAATTCCAAATCACTTTCACAAGATGAAGTCATCGCAAATGCAATCATTTTCTATGAAGCTGGCTATGAAACGACAAGTACGGCTTTAGGATTCATATCACATTTTCTGGTTACACGTCAAGATATAC
>ERZ500997.88-NODE-88-length-24888-cov-8.716466_pt1 | contig 24888 bp, 21 predicted proteins | sample MGYA00248826_ERZ500997 | MGnify/ENA primary metagenome ERZ500997 (study PRJEB25958, sample SAMN03398524) | human skin metagenome | study: EMG produced TPA metagenomics assembly of the Human Skin Microbiome Metagenome (human skin metagenome) data set.
AAAAATTTAAGTGGTCAAGAATATTGTTTGAATAAACAACCATTTTTTTTTTTTTTTTGAAAACTATTTTTTGTCAAAGTGATAATTCCAATTACAATTTTTACATAAGCTCAACCGAAAAAAATGAAACGAAACAATTCAGCTACAGCAATGATTGCAGCAAATAGATTTGAACAACATCATCAATTCAATCATCATGAACAAATGAAATTATTTCAATGTTCGGGTAATGATGTTCATCATCCTCCGCATCATCACAATCATCGTCGTTCACATGGACATCATCAATCGATCGGTATGATTGATTCTACAGTTGCAGCAACAATGGCTCCACAATTAACATCACCATCGCCATCACCAGCACCACCTTCTTCAACATCAACAACAAATTCGACCAACAAACGAAACAAATGTAAGTAACCATTGCAATTGAACTAAAACTTCCAAAAAAAATATGATATTGTGACATTTGATCAATATCGAATGCGAAACAACAAATTCATCAAACACAAACACTCAAAAACAATTTTAATCCTCAAATGATTTTTTAGTCATAAATAATTCTTAGCTAAAATTCTTTTTTATTCATTCATTTTCCAACTAACATATCATTTGCATTTGCATATGGGTTGTTTTTTTTATTGCCCATCAACATTTGAAAAAAAAATCAAAAAATCTAATGATCCCATTCTATTTGTTCAAATTGATTTGCTTACATTACATTACATTACATTTTTTATTTTTTTTATTTATTTATTAACAATCAAACCTCTGTGTTGTTTTTTCAAGTCAGCCGATCATCATTTGCTCATCATCATCATCATCATGGTGATGATAATTGTTGAATGTTGATGTTCGGTCAGCATGAACAAACACAATTGCCGCCAACATATAGATAGATAGAGAGAAAGAGAATGAAATTCCAAAATTGACACCTCCATTATTTCAATATATGGCTGTCGTGTGTTACAATGATGATTATTATTTACAATGCAAACACATATAGATAATGGCTTCATCATAATCATTATCATCATCAACAAACATAGAGCGCACACAACACAGGTGATGATCATCATCGATTGATGGTTGAATTTATTGCTTGATTGATTGCACAAATCAAAGAAAAAATCATTCCGAAAGCTGACAATTCAAACAAACGTATTGCATTTATACAACAGGAAAACGATTTTATTTATTTATTCATCGTATTTTTTTCCCTTTTTCATCTGATTTATTTGCTTTCAATTATATTAGCTTAGAACTGGTCATCATCATCGTGTATGGATGATGATGATTTTAATCACATTCCTTAGTCATTCAGGCATTGATGTTTAAATCGAAATTCAAGCTGAATTTTTAAAATGGTGCGGCAGATACTAAGACAAAAGCTATGCTATTATGATTGATTCTAAATCATCATCATCAAACAGAGAAAGTGATTGAATTGAAATAAAGTAATTAAAAGATTTTTTTTATGATTGAGCCGTTAGCCTATAAGGCGGCAATTGTTTGTCATTAGTTGTCATAAAAAAAAACGTCAGAATTTGAATTTTTTTACAAAAAAAACACCAATTGATTTTATTTCAACCAACCATTATTTGGAATGATTCTTTTTTTTTTGATTTTCCTTGGCAATCAGTATAATTATGCCAATAGAATAGAAATGTCAAACTAATCGTTGATTGTTGTTGTTGTTGTTGTTGTTGTTGACACACCTACACACAATTGGTCAGTCATTATATGATCACTTGGGTGGTATTGTCCCTTATCAATTACAATCAATAACCCAAAGAGTTATTCATATAAAAATAAAAATTTTGGAATGTCGATGTTCCATGTGTTCGATTAAACAAATGAACTTGTCCAATGTGACAAGGTAGATAGATTGTTTGTTTGGACATATTACCTGCTGTCATTCGTCGATCCAAATGACAATTCTCTTCTTCATTTATTACCCAAATTGCACAGTAGGTGGACAATAATATAGAAGAAGAGAGAGAGAGAGAATAATTGTTTAAAATGATTCAAATAAGCCAAAAAACAGATCAAGCAGTTAGAAGCAATTAATCTAACTTAAAGTTGTGTACTTGTTTGACAGTTCCTTAGTCACAGTAGATCCATTTAACTAAATTTTATCATCCAGAAAGAAAAAACCTGGACCTGATAAAGTTTGTTAACCGGAAACATTATGTTTGTTGGTGGTCGATTTGGTAATGATTGTGGCCTGTGGCAATCGATAGAGCAAAAGAGCAATGTTTCATTTGAATTAAATTGATATGTCATCTGCCAGTAGAGTCATCATTATCATAATCATACTAATGAACAGAAACATTGATTCAGAATAATTGGTGGCTAATTTGTTGTTTTTTTTTAATTTTAAAATAACAGCATCATCAAACAATTCGATCAAAAACAAAGAAAGCCATAATGAAGGAGATAATACAACTGCATCATTACGACGATATCGAACGGCATTCACCCGTGAACAATTAACTTTACTTGAAAAGGAATTCGTTCGTGAAAATTATGTATCCAGACATCGACGATGTGAATTGGCTGCAGCATTAGATTTACCCGAAAGTACAATCAAGGTACGTGTCAAAAGTCAAAAAATTTCTTAAAAGTTTAGCTAAAAATAGTAAAATATTTGAAAAAAATGATAATTTTGCAAATGGAATGGCAAAAATAGAAACAAAAATCTGGATATCGCATATGCACATCAATATGGAGCCTTATTTTTTTACATTAATAATGCGCATGCAAACAGAGCATCCTAATGGACATTTTTTTTGCTATCATCATTATAGGTCTGGTTTCAAAACCGTCGAATGAAAGACAAACGCCATCGAATGGCATTAACATGGCCATACGCCAATCCTCATCTTGCTGTTTATATGTTCGCTGCTGCAGCAACAGCCGCATCATATGGTCAACCAGCAGCTATGTATTGGAATCGTGCAGCTGCTGCTGCGGCAGCTGCCGCTGCTGCACCGCAATCAACACCACAATCACCATACAATAGCCATCATGATGAACATCAACCGCCAAATTCAGCCAATCATCATCATGAACAAACATCGGATGTTGATCAAACAAATGGCAAAGTGCAAAACGCATCTCAACCAGGATATCATCCATTGATGATTGGTGCACCAGCTTCTGGTGAAACATTATCACCATTTATGATGATGACTAATGGAATGGGCGCTACTTGTCCAATGATTGGAAACTCATCGGCAACAGTGGTAACGACTACCAAATCACCTACAAATACAATGGTCGCTAATATGGATCAAATAACTCGCCATAATGGTGTATGCTGTGCATCACCATCATTACCAATGGCATGTTTAGATGTATGCAGTTCCTCCATACATTCACCAACAACAACAACATCATCATCATCATCTTTATCATCATCACCGTCGACAATGGCTATTGCTCATTCACCACCAATGACAAAATTCAAACAAGAACAAATGATGCATAACAATGGAATTATGATGATGCCAACAACATTAGAAATGAATCGAAAATCGAAATTATTTCAACCATACAAAAATGATCTAGACAAATAATTTCATCTATTAATTCTGAGCAAAAAAAAAAGAGGATGCCATCTAGTCCAATCATTGGCTCCATCAACACTTATTTATATAGATACGTAGCATTCAATTATTGTACATCTATTAGCAGCATCTAACAATTAGCACAACATTGAGAATGCATTCGTTTTTTTTCTTTTTGATTGTCTTTCCTGTTCAATTTTTTTCCCATTTACTTTTGTGAACAGTGAATACCTGAATTACTCATTATAATTATTTACAAATGTACACTCACAAACATAAACTTATGCAAAAAAAAATGTTTCAATTAATAAATTTAATTAAAAAAATTTATTTAAAAAACTTGATACAATAGAAAAATTGATCTTGACAAAACCATTGTCAAGATCAAATACAAATAGAGAAGGTGATTGATGAAAGTTCAACTACGAAAAAAATTTTGGCTTTTTTGACAAGTAATATCATTAGCAATACTGGTCAATGAAGAGGAATGAGTTTGTTTTAGGTAAACGATTCTTTTGATACGACGACTAAGAGCATCAATAAATATGTTATTCGCTCCAGATACGGATTGTATTTTGGCAAAAAATACTTCATTAAATGTTGATTCAGCTTGTGATCGCAAAACATTGATTTCTTGCATTAATTCCAAAGATATATCAGCCGTTGTTGTAGACATTGAAAAATACATATTGAAATGAGTCCACAATAAGTATAGGGCTGATTCAATTATTGGAATACTATCAGCTGCTAATTCATTGGAACGAGTGGTGCACCTATTGATGATGGAAACCAAGAGACCAAGATTGGGCTTACAATATAATCGAGAATCAGTATATGTGAGCGATGGTTCGAATAAAGGCTGACCAGTTGCTAATAATTGTATGGTTGGAAAAAAAAATAAATTCAAATTAAAATCAAACCTGATGACGAGTGAACATAATAAGTAATTACCATTGGATGAAACGAGTTGTACACAAGCATTCAGAATATTAAAAACAATTTGACTGTCTGTTGTAGCCAATGATTGTTCACCCGAACAAAATAGCGGTAATAATCCAATAAAATTTGTTTGAAGCGTTCGATTTACGTTCAATACAAGACGGCCAATTAAACGAGAAACTAGCAACAATAATTCCGATCCGTTAACACTTTCTTTGATTGTGGGTGCCAAACGTATTAAATCATGAAGAACTGAATGTGCTGATATAAATGAGCCAAACTGTAGAGAGAAAAAAATAAGGATATCAAAAATAAAATGTTAATGAAAACAAACCTCAGCCATAATTTGTCGGTTATTGCTGATGGTCGTAATAGTGATCATTAGACGTAAAATGTAGACAAACATCTTGAAACAAACGGGATTTTCGCATATCAAATATGGATACATATCAAAACATTGTAATGATTCAAGCGTCTGAACAAAATCAAGATTGTTCAACAAACTATTAAGTAGAAAGTCAACATTGGATGATGAAAATATCATGAGTAATAGCATCTAATTAAAGAGAGAAAAAGAAAGAAAAAGTTGGAAAAAAAACGGTCAATCATTTTACAAAGCCCTACCATTTTTGATTCAAAGACATAGAAAGCTTTGATGAATTCGTATTTATTGGCGCGAATTTCTCGCTCATCTGACAGAAGACTCAAAAGCAATTGTTTTAATGAACCATTCAATATTAATTCATTGAGCCAATTAGAACAATCGCAACGATTTAGTATTGAAATAGCCAACATTTTGGCCACTTCATGACCAGCAAGAATATCTCGAGTAAATTTATCAAGAAGATTTGATGAGAATCGCAATTCTTTGAACAAAAGAGGTGGCAATAAACGAAACAGATACAGTAAAGATGCGTAGAAATTGATTCGTGCCCGCTTTTGTTTTGACCATATAAGCGAAGAATTCTCCAGTACGTGCATAATCGAACGAATACATGAAGAAATATTTGTTATGCTTTTCGAATCGATTTTGTCCAATGCCCATGATGCAATCAAAATGGTAGAAGAAATGGATCGATAAAAATGATCATTTGTTGATGGATTCATAATCCGGTTGATGAGCTCAAGATTAATTTCGGTCAAATAGCGTGATTGCATTTCTTGTTCCATGCCAGATCCTGCAAGGCAGCTACACAAAATGATGATCTGCACTAATTCACACCATGAATCGATGAATTCACTTTTCTGTTTGACCATCTCGATCGATTGATTAACCGAAGTACAATATAGCATAATATTTTTGATCTCTTCACGAAGAAGACCTGAAGATGATAGACCAATCTGAGTACCGAGAGCACGGATTTCATTGAACAATTTTTGATGCAACAATGGTAAATCAATCGTTTGATCAACATTTAAACATTCCGAAATGGTTTTCTGTAATTCTTTAGAATCAAAATAATCGAAGCCTTGCATTGTCGGATGATCATGCTCAAAGATGAAAGAATAAAGAAAGCCAAGAATTCGAGGTTTTTTGGTCTCTTTGAACAAGAATGAAACATAAGATGAACAATATGATTGAAGTTTCTGTTCAGAAGTGACACGTATATCGATCGCAAGAATCTTGAGGAAATATGTTATTTCGAACAACAAAGATTCGATGACTTTTTTCTCATCCGCAAGTTGACTTGTAGTCAATCGGTGCCAGAATTTCAAATATTGAAGATTGAATTCGTAGCTTGATCTTAAAACACGTAAAACAATCTCGTTTGTATGAACGGATGAACATAATTTGTAGATAATATGCATACCAAGTTTACGTTCTTCAATCAGATCTTGCCATTCAATAATTGAGCCATCGAACAATGAAAGAATAGAATGCAAACAAGTATAGTTCTGACCAAAAAGACTAACGTTCTTAAGTGAAAATAGTTTACTTTCAATACCGATTAATTTGTGAGCAAACGTATATTTGCTAGTGGTTGATCCATGTCCCAAAAAAGTATCAATGAACAGGAGAGTTTCTTTACGCAATTCTTGACTGTCACGTTCTAAGCAATCGACAAACATTTGATTCAACTGTTCTGATTTGAGCATTGGATTCTGTACATTCGAACAGCATTGCATTAAACATAGGTAGGTCGTTTCAAAATTCGATTCACATAACGAACGTAACAGTCGCAATGAATGAATGGCTATAGATGTCGAAAAGGGTAACATTCGGAATAATATAACTAATCGATCTTGACGATTAGTAGCCGGATTAATGTTATTAAACAATGTGTCAAATTTAACAAATGTCGACAAACAAAGTCCGCTAGCTCCTCGTATCGATTCAAAGAAAAGATCTTGACGTTGGCAAACTTCGCGCAGCAATGATAATATGGTAACGGTACAATTTTCAACCAATCTGCATGTTTGTTGTGGTCCATGATCATAATCTTTTAAGGTTGGCTGGTAGTAATTTTTTTCCAAGAAGGTAACGCTTTCCTCTAAGCTTGAAATGATATGTCGAAATAGAACATTCTCTTGTAATATCTGTGTGAACACGGCCAACATTCGAGGAGTGAGCCCATCAAGGAAATCACATCGTTGAACAATGTTCAAGAGTAATTGATAGGCCAGTTTCATAATGATCCATTTTTCATCTTCATTTTTGAACATACGATATGAAGTTTTTAGCAGAATAGAATCGATAATAAAATTGAAACAACTTTCTGAAGCATTCATTTGATTCATAGTCATGCGAGATTCCAAATGAGAAAACAAAGTGTTCATCAATTCTAAGAATGCAATTGTTATCGGATATTCTTCATTTTTCACTTCAATTTCTTCGATTTCGATGGCAATACCGTTCTGCCATAATTTCGGATGGCTTAACATACCGGATTGATTATAGCGTGGTAGTATGGTTTCGATTTCTCGCCAAATCATGTTCGATACAGATGATACGGTGGAGAATGCGGCAAAACATTTCAATATTTGAGCCTTTAATTCACGCGAAACGGCACAACGAAGTATCGACACCATAAGTGGAATAAAAAGATATTGTTGATTTTCGGCTAGAGCCACACAACAGGTTCGATCATTTCGGACAATTTCTTCCAACAGATTGACTATGGCACAAATCGATTCAACGTCTGCTGCGGCTGCTGATTTTCGCCGGCTTCCTTGATTGTGTGCATGTTGATGAAAGTGGTTATTGAAGCCAGCAGATAACGGAACTGAAGCACTAATTCGATCGGTATTGTCCGAACCTCGTACTGTATTAAGGTAATCATTTAGCGTTTCGCTAAATGAACTTATCGAGAATTGAATGCTAGTGTGAAAACTGGTGTTCTTGATGAGATTGAAAACGTTAAACGGTGAGTGGCGAGCCAATGATCGAAAAAAATTTATGACAGCGGCATGCAATACTTGTGGAAAAAAGGATTCATGCAATGAACGAACAAATTTATGTAGCACTTGCTGCCGAGACAAAACCGATTTTGAGTGAGGTTGTTGTTGATCCACATTCAGCCAAAAGTCATTTGACAGACTATATGGATCGGCAAGATAAAAAGTAGCAAGAAAGCGAAGAAATTTTTCGAATTGAAGTGAAGCTTGTGACAAACTTGAGAATGGTTTAATTGATTCTGCTGATAAAGCATTCAATATAATTCCCGATTCGTCGGCTTTATCGCGTAATTCTTTAATTTTATGCGACATGTTCATAATCATTTCACAAATGATTGAATGAATTTTAAGAACAAAAAATTCTTCACTGTACAAATGTTTGTTTTGAGCCAACAGTTGGTTGAGATTTTCGAATACATTTTCTTCGATTGCTCGATCAATAAGTTTTTCTTCATCAATTTCTACCGAATCTAAACCAGGTAATGAGTATAAAGATAATGTTTTGAGATTTAACGATACAGCCAAACGGAGAACTGTTTTTATAGATTTGACAACAAATTCAGCTTCGTCTAACTTTGAAACAAATTCTGCAATAGAATTTCCATCCTTGATCCACCAGCAAGCATCGAATGTGGCAGATTGTCGTTGCTCATCATTTTCAAGTTCTTGAATGAAACTAACATCCAAAGCATAAAGCATGGACAACAATAATTCTGTGGTTACCGTATCTAGATAGGTACTTTCTAGACAACTTTTGTTTTGGATAAGTTCAAATATACTGAACATCTCTTTTCTTGAAAGATATGTTTGCGCTGAATAATTAAATATAATGTTGGCCGTAATCTTACGGATATCTTTCATCGTGTCAAAAACCTGTTTTCGGTATTTATAAGGACCAAGGCCCCGATTTTTTTCTAACATATCATATTCACGTTTAATATCGAATTCATTCAATATCTCACAACATCGTATGACTATGTTTTCCTCTTTTAATTCTTTGACGAAACGATTTATGCAGCGAGACATTTCTCGAGACAATTTGGATGTCCAACTTCGGCCACTGCTAATTTGAACTAGTGTTTGTAAGGCGTTCAAAAGATTTTTTTTACTATCATAATAGTAAAGAACGGCAACCGTTCCTCGGCTCATGTCTGGAAAGCGGGATAACTGATTTTGGCCTGTGATCAACAATTCCAATGCGGTGAGTTCGTTCAAGTTGAATAAATCAGATAAGAGCAAAGCTTCATTCACCATGTCTTGTGGTATGACTTTTTTAAATTTATTTTGATTTTCAATTATCGTTATACCATCTTTGCAAGCGTTTCGAACAACATCACGATGTAGCGAATTCTTCGGTGCATTTTTCATTGCCAAAATGAAATCAGTTTTATGTTTGATAAGAGCATTTTCAAGCTTCGAACAAGCTTGTAACGATCCATCTCGAATAGAATTTTTGATAAGATTGTTCAATTGCCGATATGGCAGCCAACAATGACCTAAGAAAAATTCATTATATTTCCATTGATCAAGTATGAAACGATGTATTACTTACCGAGATCGATTTGATTATCTACAACCATCATTTTCATTAAAATAAATGCCCGGTATTTTTAATGATCGAGCTATAAACGTTTGTTGAAACCGAAACAATTTCATAGATACATGTGGTAAAGCCACTGTGAAGCCACAGGCAAAAACGATGGCCGCGATACAATCGATACTTGCGACAGCAAAGTATAAAAATTCTCTCGAACTTTTTAGAATTAAAAATCTTATTGTTTTTATTGATGAAATGAAATGAATATGAAAAAAAATATCTATACAGAATGTAATTGATTAGGCACTTTTCAATATGTAAATCATTTATATGTAATAAAATCGATGAAATTCAATGAATGCAATTTGATCGGTTTTTTTCTGTTAATCGTCGATTGAATCTAAAAATTGGGCATAAACATCACGTTTACATTCGCCTTTGGTATTGAACCGAAATTTGTAATAACTTCCATCTGCACATATAGCTATTAAAAATTGAATGTGATTAATGATTAATGATCGATAAGACAGATGGATATTCAACTAACCGATTACAGAATCGGGTTCCGAACCGAAAGCACATATGCATTGAGCACCGACAGGCACTTGAAATCGAGTAAAACTCCATTTTGAACTAAAATATTTGGAAATGAAAGACGCCGAGGCTAGACTGAAAATGGAGAATTTTTTCTGATGATTAAAGTAAAAAAATGTATTAAGTAACTTACTTGGACTGTTTATTCTTGCGGACATCATCGACAGCAAATATATGTACCGTACCATGATCACTGGATACACAAAGCAAAGAAGAATCTTGATTGAAATTTATGCTGAAATTAATAACATTTTAAAGATATTCGATAATGGTGACAATCAAATAACAAACCAATAAATATTCGCCGCATTAGCTCCTCGCCGCAGTTCATTCAACAGGATTCCAGTGGTTGTATCGAATATACGAATTAGTGTACCTTTTTCAGATGCTGTGGCCAATTTTGTTCCAGATAAGTTTAACGCTAAACAACTCAAGGCCGAATCATGAGCAGTTATATCGAGCGGATTCTTTTCACCATCGGCCAAATCAATAATTTGTACATTGCCGATTTTTCGTGAAGGAAAAGCCAAATAAGAATTATTACTGTTAGGACAAAGAACGGCAAGACCTTTTGGATTTGAACAGGTTTCAAACACATGCAATTGCTGAGGGATATGAGTAAATGTGTACACTTTGATCATGGTTTCCATTATGACAACAATTCGATCACGACGAAGTTTTACAGATTTGACAGTTGATTGAAATTCCAATTCAATAACATGTTTCTTTTTTAAATCATCCCAAACGATAACTGTGAAAGTTGATTCATCTGTCAAATTAGGCAATCAAGAATTCATTCAATGATATGTCATACCTTTTTTAGGAGAAAAACAAGGTTTATTACCACCACCTACTAATGCCAGATAATTACAACGGAATAACATCTCAACATAACCAATTCCTCCCCCAGTAAAATCTGCGAAAAATTATTGTCAAACAAAATAACCAACTCTTTTTAAACTTACACTACCTTGTTTTTCTTTCTCTTTGAGTGGATCGGAATTGTAAACACGAAAACCATTCTGTAGTCCACAAGCAAAACATCCTTGATCCTGATTGAAGCCGACGAACAAAAGATTTTTGTTGTTCAATGATGAATCAATCTTTTGAACATTCATTATTTGCGAAAATCAAATTACCCTAACGGTATCGTTGAGTAATATGGGTGTATCACTCTTTAATTTTTTTTTTAATTTTTATCTTTCGCTCTTTTTTTTTCAATCACCACCTTTTATTTTCAAATTCATCCACAATGACTGTATAGTGTTTTAAAAATGTTCAAAATCTTAACCTTATTGAAAAGGTCAATGTTTACAATCGATTCAACAATAATTGAATAGGAGCTTAGGATTTATTTTGAAATAATAAAAAAAATGAAAACACAACGTATGAAAAAATTTAATAAAAGCTGTCAGGCAACTTTTTCCATACAAACTTTTGAGCAAGATAATTTGACATCAGCTTAAAGACTATTACGGAATATTGCGTTGGAATGTATTTATGCATGTGGATAAAATCGGTTATTTTTAATATAATTGTTTGGATCGTTCCATGACCATCATGACAATTGAATGGAATTGTTTAATCAGAATAACATAAAAGAGCATGAGTAGGAAAAGATAAAGGCAACAACAACATTCATTCTGTTATCATTATAAAACTATATATATATTTTCTGGCTCGATTCTATATAATAATTTGATCAAATCCTTTCACCTTGTATCATTAAAATTTTTGTTATCATAAACCAATCAGATTGGAAAAAATTTCTGATATTCTGGTGGGTTTTTAATCGTTTGTAATCATTCAGAAAAATTGTTATTAACAAAATGGTAAGTTGTAATTTTTTTGGATAGTAAACTATAATAAATCGGCGTTTCTTTTTTTTTGACAGGAATTACAACTTAAAGTAGCCACTTGTCCAAACGATGTTTTATCATACACTAATCGAGCTGTGGTCAATCCAAATGATATACAATCATTCAGCAATACTAAGTATGACAAAACAAAATTATACATTAGGTTAACATTCTAACATTTTCTTCATTGGTTAAAGATATGCCGAGGTTATCAATTCGCAACATCAACATTTTATTTTTACTCTCGAACCAAGCGATTTGATTCAACGAAATTATATCGGATTCAATGTGTTGATGGTTCGTGATTTAGTCATTGGTTTAACTTGAAATAGAATTTTTTTCGATTTTTTACAGAGAAAATGGGCACTGTTAAGTACAAACGAATTGCTTATTGTCCGACCATATATTCCAGATTTGAAAAAACATTCTGTGGCCAAAATGACAGTCACTGTAGAATACGTGCAAAAAACAAATGCAGTCGATACATTCAACACAGATGAAATGGCCGTAGAATTCTTACGACAATTTACACGACAATCGTTTACCAAAGATCAAATGGTATTGTATTTAATATAATTTTACAGTCAAATGATGGCTAACAATTATTCATTTTTTTTCATTCAGTGTGTTTTCAAATTTCAAGACAAAAGACTTTTGAAATTAGTTGTGAAGGAAATGGAAGCGATAGCGGTTGATTTGGAAAAAAATGTCGGACCAAAAATTGATTTCGGCATACTGTTACCGAATTCACAGATAATATTCGAAAAATCAACTGAATCCGGTATCAAATTGACGGGACAGGCTAAAGGCAAAATCGTCCGTCAATCGATCATTAATCCGAATTGGGATTTTGAATCTATGGGCATCGGTGGCCTAGACAGAGAATTCAATGCTATATTCCGTCGGGCTTTTGCATCTCGTGTATTTCCTCCTGAGATAATCGAAGAACTTGGTATTAAACATGTTCGTGGTATTCTTTTGTTTGGTCCACCTGGTACTGGCAAGACTTTGATGGCTAGACAGATTGGAAAAATGTTGAACGCTCGTGAACCAAAAATCGTTAATGGACCTCAAATATTAGACAAGTATGTTGGCGAATCTGAAGCAAACATTCGTAAATTGTTCGAAGATGCTGAAGAAGAACAAGCACGAATGGGTATCAATAGCGGTTTACACATTATTATTTTCGATGAAATCGATGCCATCTGTAAGGCTCGAGGATCGGTGGCCGGAACTTCGGCCGTTCATGATACGGTCGTCAATCAGTTGCTGGCCAAAATCGATGGCGTTGATTCACTGAACAACATCTTAGTCATCGGTATGACTAACCGTAAAGACATGATTGATGAGGCATTGCTTCGACCTGGTCGACTTGAAGTGCAAATGGAAATCAGTCTTCCGAATGAAGAAGGTCGCGTGCAAATATTAAACATTCATACCAGTAAAATGCGTCAGTACAAAAAAATTGCGCCCGATGTTGATATTCGAGAATTGGCAACATTGACTAAAAATTTTTCCGGTGCCGAAATTGAAGGCTTAGTTAGGGCGGCTCAATCAACTGCTATGAACCGACTGGTCAAAGCGACAAGCAAAGTAGAATTGGATGCTCAGGCTTATGAGAAATTACTTGTAACTCGTAATGACTTCATATTGGCGCTTGAAAATGACATCAAACCAGCATTCGGCACAAGTACTGAAACGATTGAACGTCTTATTATGGATGGTATCATTATATGGAATCAAGTGATTAGTGAATTGCTCGATGATGGTCATTTGTTCACGGAACAAGTTCGATCGCCCGAAAGTTCGCATGGCATCGTCAGCATTTTGATTGAAGGAAATCCGAACAGTGGAAAAACTGCTTTAGCCGGCCGTATTGCACTTAATTCTAATTTTCCATTCATCAAACTGTGTTCGCCGGACGATATGGTTGGGTTCACTGAACCAGCTAAATGTCAAGCTATTCGTAAAGTCTTCGATGATGCATACAAATCTACATTAAGTTGCATATTGGTTGATAACATTGAACGTCTACTCGATTATGGACCCATTGGACCTAGGTATTCGAATCTGGTGCTACAGGCATTGATGGTGTTGCTTAAGAAAGAACCACCACCCGGTAAAAAATTGTTGGTTCTATGTACGACTAGTTGCCGTCAATTACTACATGATATGGAACTGTTACCTACATTCACTACCGTACTTCATTGTCCAAATTTGACCACCGCCGATGATATGCTGGCTGTTTTGCAAGCTTTTGCCATCGATTCTGGCAATATCAAGTCATGTTTCTCCGTTGCAGAAATTCGACAAATTTATGAAATGACAAAAGGACGACGTCTAACTATTGGCATCAAAAAACTGATTGCTTACATCGACATGGCAAAACAGGTGAGACTATTTCAAGGCACTTTCTCTCATTTCATCAATGGACAACCATTCTATGTTTTTTTTTGTTTTTTTCACAGATGGATCCGTCAGCTCGAGCCAGGAAATTAATATGCAAACTGGAAGACGAAGGAGCTATTCAATTGAGCTGAATTGGATTATGAACATGTATAGCTATAGCAAAAAAAAAAGTGAATTTTCATTATTTGATGCAAATTCTATTTATTCATTTGTTATGTTGTTACAGTATTTATCAAACTGAACAACAATTCATATTCATTCCAATCTCTATATCAATCATTGTGTGTATGTGTGTATGTGTTTAGTCCAAGTATTTTCTTAAGAAAATAATCATGTGTGTATAAGTATTTGTGTGTGTAACCAAATTTCATTGTCATTAATTATGTTGATGTTTTAATATTTTTAAATGCAGCGAATATAGACAACTAGACAATCAATATTTTATGATTAGTTGGTAATTTGATTGAAAATATAGTATTCAGGTTCCACATGGTATGATGATGATGATATATTAAAACCATGTGAATCTAAAATTGAATAAAAAAAAATTGCCTTTTGGATCAAATTTATTTTCTCTATCGGTCATCATCAATAAGTTAACGGTAAGAGAGATAACGACCCAGTTTTTTTTTCTTCAATACGTTTGTAATCGTGTATATCTCATCTCCATGGAAACATTGCTTTTACTGTGCAGGTGGAACAATAAACAGTGATAGAGAGAGAGAGAGAAAAAAAGAGATAATAACAACATTGGACCATTGTTGTTTTCCTGATCAGGTTCCATCATCATGATATTTGATTATCAACAAACTCAAACATCGCCTTATCGTCTTTACTTTTTTGACGTGATGGATACATAACGGAACGATGAGAGAACCTGTTGTCTTTTTTTTTTGTTGTTGTTGATTGAATAGTATTTTTTTTTTGTTGTTGTTTGAGTGTCTGTCCGGTTATATTACTCAAATTGTTGGCAACGAATATATCCAACAGCTGTCCTCGTTATCCACATCATAACGCGTAGTCATTTTATTCTGTGGTGGCTACGACGTTCCATCATCATTATTTTTTTTTTACTTACATTCAAAATGATGATGGATTGTAATGTTTCAAACGAATTTTGAAGCATCTTATTTTGATACGATGGAATTGGTAGATCGTACCGAAAATATAATTACATGTCGATTCGATCGATTATCACGATATCGATCTTGTTGTTTATGTATACAATTTTATTTTTCTTACGTGTTGGGCTTTTTTTCCAGCTTAATAATAGCAATTGCAATGATACAATTTTTTCAAACATTAAATCAACAATGGCTTATTTTGATTGGAGCCGGTCTATTATTCATAATAATTGGTGCATCTATCTACCGTAATGGTGTACTGAGGTTAGAAGAGTATTGCCATCATCGTCGTAGGTCAATGATTGGTAAACGTGATCGATCGAAACGTTGCAAACGTAAAACACGTGAGAGTCATATATTCGAAAGTCATTTATCAATCAATATGCTGCCACAATGTTTCACCAGTTTAGATATCACATCATCAACAGCAATGAGTTCTCAACGACAACAACAACACCATGCTAACAGTTCCAGACCTTTGATGTTGCTTCCAATCGATGCTCAACAAATGCTAAATGATCATATCAATCGAGATCTAGAAACTGTAGTTGATGTTCATGGCGATCATAACTTACAACAACAACCATCAATGTCAATTACACAGTCAACAAATGTTACTACGGAAAGCAATACATCGACTATTACAAACAATGAATTAGAATCATGTGCAGAACTTATTTTTGAAAACGAATCGACCAATAATAGTAGTTTGATTGAACATGATAATGTCTCATCGATGAATGATCGTCTTCACTTAATATCGCAAGAACAAACCATTTCTGGTTCTGGTTCCGATTCCGAAGATTTAAATGCAAATAATGATATTGAAGCGCCGCCAAGCTATGATGATGTTATTACTGATTGCGCTATTTATCGTACATTATGATATAAATTAAGATTAATTTACCTTTAACTGTGATATAAGAATTTGTGATTAATTTATTCAATTATTAAAATAATATTCAATCAAATATGATACGTTTATTGTTTAATTTTTTTTTGATCTGTAAATAAAATGGAGAAAACAAATTTTTTATAAACAATGACGGAAAAAAGTACAAAATGATAATTTTTATAATGAACATGAAATCTGGAATCTAAAAAGTTTAAATTCGTCTTGTTGCAGCGTTATTCGATTATTTTCGTGACCTAAATGATGGATAAATCAGAATGTTTAAATTAGCATTAACTTTGACTTTGTTTCAAACGTTACCTTGTTCCTTTAGATGAGTTGGATTTGTTACCTCGTTGATTAGTGGTGGTGGTGGCTTTTTTGGTGGCCAATTCTCGTTCTTCCAATTCTTGATTCTCTCGTTCGATCAATGTGATAAGCGTGTTGCAACGACGTTGTAATTCACTAGTTGTACGAGATTTAAGAAACCAATCGAAACGAAATTGTGGAGCCTCTCGAATGGCTAGTTTCAAATCTTCATACACTTGTTCTCGATCAACACCCAATTTATGAAGCATACAAATGAGATATCGATCTTCTTCTTCGATGTAATTTTTTCCTTTGTTAGCGCCATAATTGATACGCAATTGATGGAATGGAGCCGAATATCGTTGCATTTTCATTTCGATTGCTCGTTTAATATCCTGACGTCGTTTGATACGTTGTTCACCTTTTTCAATCTGTGCAATAATTTTTTCACTATCAGCCAATTCTTGATATCGTTCCCAGAATACTTTAGCATAATCAATAACTTCTTCAGGCATCTTGCCTTCTATTTCCTTAGAAATTGAATCAATATCATCGCGACCATATTTTTCGCACATTTTGATAAATTGATTAAAATCTCTTCGAGACCAATTAATAAATCCTTCTTGTAATAATTCTTCTTTTTCTTGTTGTTCATCTTCGGTTAGCGGCTCACTTTTGTCGATCAACTTTTGCTCTTGTTTTCGTTGTTTTTCCGCTCCTTCACCAAGATCCGGATTTAATGGTACTTTGTAGCCAATAGTTTTTCGATAATAATAAATTTCTTTGTCTAATAATTCGAAAAGTCGAGGTGGAAAAAATTGGAAATCCTGTACGTTTGGTTGTTTTGGTGGTCTAGGAGCTTTCGGTGCTTTCGGTTCGGAAACACGTAACGCTTCACGAAAATACGCATCGACTGCATAGTTAGCTTTTCGCTCACGCTTTGGCGGCTCTATCCAAGCGAATGTGGCCATCTTTTGTTTTTCTCGATAATCTTCACCTTCGAATTGATAGACACTGTCAGTATTCGTATCAAGGGTGAAATTCTTTAGCTGTGATTCACCCAAAGTTTCGAGACGTTTTTTCATTTCTTCAGTTTTCGATTCACCTTTCTTTAGAATGGCGTCCAAATCTTCATCGGTGATTTCACTGTCTTTTGATGCAAAAATGTGATCGGCGCCATGACGAATCATACCCAATACTTCGTCTTTGCCTAATTTGTTGGCATTAGCATCGACAAGTCTTCCCTGTTGAATGACCAACGTATCTAAACGTAATTTGACTTCTGCACGTTCAACAATTCGTTCTTCCACAGTATTTTCTGTGATCAATCGAAAAACTCGAACGGCTTTTTTCTGACCGATACGATGTGCACGATCCTGTGCTTGAAGATCTGCCTGTGGATTCCAATCTGAATCATAGAGAATGACAATATCAGCCGTAGCAAGATTGATACCAAGACCACCAGCACGTGTACTTAACATGAAAAGAAATTTATCGCTATCTGGTTTATTGTATTCTTCTATGCTTCGTTCTCGGTCTTCATGCGAAGTCTGGCCATCCAGACGACAGTATTTAAATCCACGCCAAAGACAATAATCTTCGAGAATATCAAGCATTCGAGTCATTTGGCTAAAGATAAGGACACGACTATCTTGTTCTTTAAGCCGTGGCAATAACTTATCGAGAATGGCCATTTTTCCACTATTGTCCACAAGATGCATATCTGTAGTATAAGGTGGACCTGGTTCGGCGCCATCAAACAAATACGGATGATTGGCACATTTACGCAATTGCATCAAGATATTTAATAGTCGAAGCTTGTCTGATTTACCAGCATTGTTTACAACGTCAATATCTTTCATGAGAATTCTCGTATACCATTCTCGCTGCATTCGACTAAGACCGACATAGATTTTTGTTTCAACTTTTGCCGGCAATTTTTTCTCCACTTCACTTTTCAAACGACGTAAAAGGAATGGCCTTAAAACACAATGCAAACGGTCAACAAGAGATTTGTCACCCAAACAAGAATTAGTATTAAACCATGAATCGAAATCATCTGACGAATTGAACACGTCAGGTAGAAGAAAGTTGAGAAGAGCCCACAGTTCATGCAAATTATTTTGCAATGGAGTACCGGTCAATAGCAAACGATTGGTCGATTTGAATTCACGAATAATTTCTGACAGTTTGCTTTTTTCATTTTTGATACGATGAGCTTCATCAATAACAATATAGCGCCAATTGAATTTTTTTAGCACACCTTTCTCTCTGATAACCATTTCGTACGATGTAACCAACACGTCGAAACTGTTGGGTGGACCCATAAGAATATCGCGAATAATCTCATTACGAGCATCTTGATTTCCGATAAGGCAAACAGGTTTTAAACTTGGACACCATTTTCGTATCTCGTTCATCCAATTAGTCAACGTTGATTTTGGACTAATAACCATGTGAGGCCCGGCGCCATTTTTGTAATGTTTCATGTAGCCAAGCAACGAGATGGTTTGTAACGTTTTGCCCAAACCCATTTCATCGGCCAAAATACCGTTGATACCATTCTCCATTAAGCTTATCATCCAATTTAAACCACGCACTTGATAGTCTCGCATCTCCCCATTTTTAATATAAGTAGGACTTTGTTCGAAACGAAAAAAACCAACGGGTTTTTTTGTAGCCGAAAGCAATTCTTCATCTTCTTCCTGTTCGGTCATCCGATGACGATGATCACCAGGGGCAGAAGCTGCAGCTGCAGCTTCAGGAGGAGGGGGAGGAGGAGCTGGAGTTGTTAGAGCCTCTTTTGGTTTTGGTTTGCGTCCACGTTTTGCTGTCGCATTTGAATCAGCCAATGGTGTCACACCGGTTGTCATGAAATGAGAAAAAATTTCAGTCTGTTTAAGTAGATAATCGAAACGTTTTGAACGATCTTCTTTAACACGTGCATCAAAATCATTTGACGAGATCATTTTGGCGAATTCATCCACAGCTGATTCAGCCGGCGTTGTCGATTGAGAATCATCTGGTTCATTAGATGAATCGGCTTTTGATTCCATATCGTCCTCTTCCATTGGTGTTGTTGATACAGTCGGTTTATTAGCTTGTGATTCATCAACTACCATATCGATGTCATTATTGGTGGTTTTTGTCGAATCGGTTTGACATTTATCATCAGTTTCGTCGGATTTATTTTGATCATTAACCATTGTATCAGTGTTTTCGGTTTCATTAACTTTAGCAGACATTGTTAAACAATTAGATTAATGTCAAGATGTCACGGGGACAGAATTATTAAAATACGGCGATGGTGATTGTTATTAAATTTTTCTTTAGTTAACTTTCAATTACAACACTCAAGAACAATAGAACCGAAAGAATCGAATATCTGAAACGTGCTATTGTCACTTCAGTGTGGCAAACGTATTTTCGAATAAACCGAGTTATGGCTCTCCCTCTCCCTTTCTTTCGTCACTTGATTCACAGAGGCGCGCTACAAATATTGCCGGAAACTTTTTTCCAACCAATGATATTTCAATTGCTGGAAATATTACTCTTCATGATCATCATAGATCACATGTGGTATTTTACCCATCTCATTATCGTACCGAATTCCAATCCAACATTAAACATTAAATTTATTGTTTAGTCGATTGGATTGGTCATTGTTAATCATTCTTGTCTACATAGCTTTTTGTTTATATCGTTTTTTTTGTTGTTGAAGGAAATTGAATCAAATTGAAAAAATGATCATATCAGGATTACAATCACAATTATTATCATCGAATAGATTAAAATTAATGTTATTGGCAACACCGGTTCTTATCGGTTCTGGTTTATGTCTATATTATTATTACTTTTGCAATAAATTTGATGATGAAAAATCAAAACAAAAGAAAAACAACAAAACAAAAGATGTGCCCGAAGATCCGGTTAGTATGACATATTAGTTTTATGAAAATTTTAATAATTATAATTACAAACAGATTAAAGCTAAATTGAATGAAGCAATTAAACTTAAGAATAAGGGTAATGAATTATTTCGTAAGAAAAATTATGAAGAAGCGTTAAAATTATATACACAAGCCATTCAATTGTGTCCACCGGACAAACGAAAAGAAATGTCCACATTTTATCAGAATAGAGCAGCATGTTATGAACACATGAAACAATTTGAACAAGTGATTCATGATTCGACCAAAGCCATAGAAAATGATAAACGCTATGTCAAAGCTTATCTTCGTCGTGGTAAAGGTTTGATTCATCATCAATCGATTTTTTTTCTTCAATTAATCGATTTTTTTTTATTTATTTAGCATATGAAATAATAGCCAACTATGAAGATGCATGCTGTGATTATTATGTAGCATCTAATTTATCACAGTTTCAGAATTCTGACTACATGAATCTATTGTCCGAATGTTTGGAAAAATATGCTTACAAACGAGCCGAACAAGTTATGTCCAAACGAAGTGTTTATACATTCCAAAAATATCTTTTCAAACATCTTTTGAATAAATATAGTCGCGATCCATTGAAACTGCGTGAAAAAGAAATAATGAGCGATAATTATGATTCAATCATTAATGATTTGCTCGCTCGTAATGATGACCTAAACCAAGATGATTTGTTGCTTAAAGGTATGGTTAACCAATTTTTTTTTATTGAAACCAATTTTTGGATGTTTATCACAGGATCAATCGAACTGTACATTGGCAAACATGATGATGGTCAAAAACGATTAATGAAATTGTTTGAAACATGTGATCATGTTGATTATAAAGTGAATGCTTTGCTCAAATTAGCTGAACATTCATTGCAAAATAATAAACTCGAAAAAACTGACCAATATTTGACCGATGCACTTGCTCTGGATGATGACAATCCTGATATATATTATATTCGATCACAGGTAAAATGTTCGATTTTTTCCTTAATGGCTTAATAACCAATCGAATTCCATTTACTAGATGTACATTGTTCAACGGAAATATGAAGAATCAATTCAAGATTTAAAACGTTCCATCGAACTTGATCCATCGTTTGTTGGTGCCATTGGTCAACGATTATTCATAAAATACCAACAAAGTATCATGACTAATAATTTTATTGGAAAAGAGCAGATCCTACAAGGTGCATATCTTTTTTGAAATTTCTTTTTCTTTGAGAGATTTTTATTTATTTTTTTTTCCTTAATTTTATTATCAGAATTCAAATCACAAATCGAACGTTTTTCCACCTCTAACGAGTTATCGTTGCTTTATTTTCAAGTATGTCTTTAGTAATTGATTGTTAGATAGTATTTCTAAACTTTGTAAAATTCAATGAATGAAATGAACAGATTTTATTAAGCGAAAACAAAACTAGCGATGCGGCAACCGTCATTCAAAAAGCATTGGATAGAGAACCCGATGATCCCACATTGTATGTTTATCGATCTTTGATCTTCATCGAGGAAAGCTCGTTCGATAAAGCCAAAGAATACTTGGGTAAGCATAAATTCATTCATCACTATGATCCTAAAATTTTTATTATATTCACTTAGACAAAGCATTGGAATTGGATTCAAGATGTAGTTTTGCATACGAAATGCTATCCGATTTGTGTTCTAAGTTGGAAAACTTTTCTCAATCTATCGATTATTTAGAAAGGGCTATCAATAGTTCGACTACATTCGAAGATGTGAAAAATCTTGTCATCAAGCAGAAAGCACTTACTATGCAACTTCAGTTTCAATCCTTATGAGGATGGTGACCATTGACTGTAAATGTAATGCTATATTTATATTTAATGATTGTAAATTGTCAACAAATGATTAGCTAATTAAGATTTCGATACATTATTCTTTTTATTTCTTAATCCTTTTAAATATTTGAATCAAATCATCATGTTAATCATTTAGTAAAGAATCGCATTGGCTATTTCGATACAATTTGGCAATCGCATGCATGTTGTTGCGTGTCAATAGACATAAACAAAAGTGGTCGTGTTAATTGACTGACGTTGCCTAAGGAAATTTTTTGTTTTGATCATTTGATATTTGATTCTTTTTCTTTAAAACATCAATTGAAAATAACCAGCAAAACAAAAGACCCAAAATGGCTGAATTGCCAACATTGTTACAGTTTTATATGTCGATGCCGCCAGTAACCCGGGCCTATACTACTGCCTGTGTACTGACAACGTTGGCCGTGGTAAATTGTGATTCAATAGAATTATGATTATTTTATGTTAATTATTATACGATCATGTATCTTGTAGCAATTGGAACTAGTCTCACCATTTCAGCTTTATTTCAATCCAAATTTGATATTCCAAAAGTTTCAGATTTGGCGTCTCTTAACGACATTCCTATTTCATGGGCCACTTGGTTTCAGTTTTATGTTCAACATAATATTCACTTATCGACATTGTGCGATGCTCGAAGAAGGTACTTTTCGTTCTCGGACCGCCGATTTTTGTTATATGTTTTTGATTGGTGCTTCGCTTATGTGTGTATGTTATGATTTCATTTAAATAATTATCATTAAAAAAAATTATAATCATTGATTTATTTTGATCTGGATAGATAATGGGATTTTTCGTAAATCTTCTTTTCTTGGGTCATGCTTTTACAATAATGTTAGTCTACGTTTGGAGCCGTCAAAATGAACATGTTCTTATGAGTTTCTTTGGCCTATTTCATTTTCATGCTCCTTATCTCCCATGGGTACTATTCGGTTTTTCATTTATTTTGGGTAATTCAATTCTTGTCGACCTATTGGGTATCGCTGTTGGTCATATCTATTATTATCTGGAAACCATATGTCCACGACGATTCGGTTTTCGGTTATTGAAGACACCCTATTTTTTGTATGTATCAATCTTTGATTATATCTCTGCCTAACTCTTGTCCTATTCTTTTGTTCATCCCGAATTTAGAGAACGATTGTTTCACAATGAAGAAGATGAAGCTGATGCTGCATATGATTATGCTGATCCGGTGGCTGCTGATGATCAATAAACATTGAAACAAGCAACCTATTTTTTTTTAATTGTCTCTGTAATAATTACCTGTATCATACCAGATGGAAAAATATTTTGTGGCAATTTTAATAAAACCATATGCCTGAAAGTAATTTCTAAATCCTGTTATCATAAATCTTGGTTAATTGTTCATTGTATAGAAAGCATCACAAATAAAGATTTATTTTTGATATCTGGTCATCCAGAAACGTAACTTATTCGAATTTGTTTCCTCTATATTATAGCTAAAATTGAGATGTTTTTTTGATCGAATATTTTATAACATTGAGATTTACTTTGCAATGTCGATTGTATATTTTTGTGTCCTTAGTTTATAGATCTACTGATTATATCCACATATGTCACAAGGTTTTTTATTACTCGGTTATCAAATAGTAATTATGGATTGAGGATTTTTTTTATACTGTTGCAATATGTTGATCCTAGTTAAAAAGCCAACAATTTAATGGAAGAATTGTATCAATGTTGTTGTAGATTTGAATGTGTTTTTCTTTGTACTTTGTACATTTTTTGATTTTAGTTTTTTCATTGTTTCGAATCAACAAGTGTTATCCATCATTCCTCGATTGAATTGGAAAAAAACGATCAAGATGATCGATAATGTGACAATATCGAAGTCATCTAAATGGTTGACCATATTGCGACGAAGTTGGCGTGTCATATTAGGCTTAATCGTACCAATTATTCTATGTCCTTTATTGTTTGATTTGAATAATAAGGTAGTGTAATGGATTAATTATGAAAAAAAATGAAAATTTTTTTCGCTTAGTTGAACACAGGTGCTTATGTCATGGCCATTATGGTTCTTTATTGGGTATTCGAACCGATCAATCTTTATATAACAGCATTGATTCCAGTCGCTTTGTTTCCTCTATTAGAAATTGCTTCGTAAGTATTATTATAGTAAAAATTTATTTGGCAACTAAACCATGATGAACAATTATAGAACCGAAGAGATAAGCCAAAATTATATGAAAGCAGCTAATATGATGTTTTTCGGTGGTTTAATAGTGGGTATTTCACTTGAACATTGTAATCTTCATCATCGAATTTCACTTAAAGTTATTATATGGTTTGGTTCAAGTATACCAATGTTAATGGCCGGTGTAATGATTGCTACTATGTTTTTATCAATGTGGATTAATAATACGGCCACAACAGCTATGATGATACCGATTGTAGATGATATACTTCGTGAAATAGGTTTGTTTAATCAATTTTATGATATTATTAC
>ERZ500997.89-NODE-89-length-24747-cov-10.097278_pt1 | contig 24747 bp, 11 predicted proteins | sample MGYA00248826_ERZ500997 | MGnify/ENA primary metagenome ERZ500997 (study PRJEB25958, sample SAMN03398524) | human skin metagenome | study: EMG produced TPA metagenomics assembly of the Human Skin Microbiome Metagenome (human skin metagenome) data set.
TTTTTTTCTGGTTATTTTTTTCCCATTCAGTTTCTTTATTCTTTCGAAGAAATATTTAGGAAAATAAGAGAATAAAAAAATCGAATTGAATCTTGATTCAGAATGTGAATAAATTATTTCTGAAATTTTAAAATTATTTTTTTTCTCTCTCTCTTCTTTTTGTTCGAAACTTTTTCCGGTTTTGTTCGATGTGAGAAAAAAAAACTTTTCACCGAAAACAAAATAAACATTTTGCAGAATGTGAATATTTTTGGAATGGGAATTTGTTGATATTCTCTTCGAGACCGGAAATATAAACATCATTTTATTTTATTCTTTCAATTTTTTCTTTTAAAAATTCTTGAAGTGAAATTGAGCTTATAAATTCTTTTTTTTTCATTTGTAGGTGAAATAACCGTACGACAGGAACATTTGGATGAAGTGATACAGGCGGCAAATTTTTTTCAAATTCAAGGCGTTCAAGAATGGAATATTCGTTGCTGTTCGACGACGACGACGACGACAACGACCAATACGACTAAAACATCAACAAATAATATCTCATCATCATCATCACCATCATTAAGAAATAGTATGGGAAATTTTAAGAAACGTATACTTAACAGCAGCCAAAAGGATGGTCATCATCAATCAACAACAATGATTGATAGCGATCCTTTTTTATCATCGTTAAATCATAATCATAACATAAATTCAAATCAAACCGATTTGAAATTACTGTAAGTTTTGTTCATTGCCATCTAGTGATTAGGTTTTAAAGTTTTTTTTTGAATAGTAATTCATCAGATAATCATTCAACAACAACCAAAAATCATGATACAACAAAAGATTCGAATAACAATCTCAACCCTTCTGAATCAGATCCGTTACATTCCAAATTATTATCAGATCGATCATCATCATCATCATCATCTACAACAATGGATAATCCACCACAATCAGATATGGACGATTATGCCCATCAATTAATGACCAAGCGGAAACGTTCATCAGAATCGATTACAACAGCCTCACCTTCATCCATCGAAAACTCATCAGTACAAGGATCTCAATTAATAAACAATGTTGCATTCGAAACAAGAAAAAAAGTCAAATTAGAAACGGAAAACACGAAACATGATTCACAAGAAGAGATAAAATCAACAAATTCTTCAAGTCAACAAATTCGGTCTCAATTATTGTTGAAAATAAAATCGGGAAAAATATTCAAAAAAGAACATGATTTTGACAATGAACTGATTATAGATGATTCGAAATCGGATGATGTTAGAAAAGAAAAACAAAATAAGAATGAAGATGATGATGAAGAAGAAGAGATAAATGTTGTCGATGATGATAAACCATCATCACCATATAAAGGTGATAATAATGCTGAAAGAAAAAATGGTGTTCATTCCAAACCAACAACCAATGGACGAATGAATAAATATTCGAATAAAAAAGGTTCATCCGCCTACAAAAATAACAAAACTGGTGGCATATCTAATTTAGTCATATCAAGTGAAGACGATGACGATAATGACGATGATCTAGTCAATGATAGTTTTGATGATGATCTTGTCGATGATGATGGATACTATGAAACTGATGATTCAGCAAATGGTGTTGATTTATCCATTAATCGTTCATCCGTACGAAATGGTTCTGCCAACATGAGTAATGGCGGCGATAATACTGTTAAACAAGATCGTCATAATCGAAAAAATAAAAATCGTCGCAATTCATCAATATATGATGATCTTCTTAAGAAATGTAGTAGCAACAATAATCTAATACACTCTGATCCGGTGACATCAATGTCTAACGGGTTAGTATTACCCACATCATCAACTGTAACATCTACAGAATCATCAGCATCATCGTTTGCCGCGGCAGCAGCCGCAGCTGCTGCAGCTGTTGCTGCTGCACGTATTCAGATGATGTCACAAATGTTTTCGGCTTCAAATCAATCAACAACCACCGCTAATAATTCACTATTGAATGCAACATCAGCTTTTACAGCTAATGGAACTCCAAATTCACTTTCGAATGAACGATCCACACCATTGAGCCTGTCAACTTCACCAACATCAGTATATGGATCATGTTCATTTCCTGCTAGTGTTACATCAACATTATCTACGGCAGCCGCTCGTGCAATTGCTGCAACAACATTGGCCACATTTGGACCATCGCCATCATTAGGTGTTGATCATTCCTCAGCAGCAGCAGCAGCAGCATTGGCACCATTTTCAGCATTTAATACGAATTTATTTATGGCCGCAGCAGCTGCAAGTCAACAAAATTCTACAATATCCGGTATTCAACAACTACCACCGCAATCAACACCATCACCCGCTCCATCTGCAAGCGGATCTACAGGTTCGAGCGGTGGCGAAAAACGTGGTCGTGGTCGTCCACCTAAATATGGAGGAAGTTGCAATAGCAGTAGTAAATCAAATAGGACCAATGATAATGGTTCGAATTCAAATCTAAACAATTCATTGGATACATCATCACCGTTTCCAGGATTATTCTTTCCATCAACAATGACCAATAATCATAATCATGATCATTCAGCATCATCATCACCACAACCATCCCAGATTTTATCATCATCTAATAATTCCAAATCTAATGGTAAGTTGATAAATGTTTGAAACTGAAAAATTATTAAATCATTTCAAAAACACATAGGTTCTCACAATAAACACAATGGATCATTATCATCGCCCAATGGAAAAACAGTATCTACAACGGCAGCAACTACAGTAACTACTGCAGCATCTTCAACATCATCATCTTCATCGTCATCATCATCTTCGTCATCATCATCATCAGCCGTAGTTATTAACCAGAATCGTTCTAGACGTGGACGACCACCAACATTATCCGTTGATGATATGGTACAACGTTTACATTCTGGTCGAGAAAAAGCCGGACAAAAACAATGTCCACATTGTCCCCAAGTTTACTATGGTTATCATGCAATGCATGATCATATTACATCAGTACATCTTAATTCAAATGAAAAATATCCATGTCATTTATGCGATAAAGAATATTCATGGCGTATAACATTGCGAAAACATTTGAAATCACAACATGGTGTACATCCAGATATTCTCAACTGAAAATTCAAAAATGACTAGTTTTATATAGATAATTTATTTGCAATATTTTTTTTCTCTACATCTCACCTTATATAAATTTTGTTTTCAAATCACTCATCATTTTTTTTACAATAAATCACATTATCATCTGTGTATTTGCATCATCTTTTTATTTTATGGAATTTTTTTCACTTTAATTTTTTCCCTGTCATTCAAACCATCAAATTTTTTTTTTAATCATCATCACAAAAAAACTAATTTAATTGGATTTGTCAACATTTTTGAATTATAATAATCATCAAAGATATATTTGTCCAATAATAAATTAATTTCATTTTGGGAAATAAAACCAAATCAATAAACCAAAAAAAAAATCATGTTTTTTTTTCGATTTCATTGACAAGTTAAAACTATGATGACTAGAAATCAAGCGCGACTATCTCCGATAAACATTTTAAAACTTAAATCTTATTAAACGAGATTATTTAATTAAAATTTTTATTTAAACCAAAAAAAAGTATAATACAAAAAAAGTATCTATTTACACAAAATTATTTCAGAAAAAAATTACATAAAATTCAAGATTTAGATGAAAAATTGAAATCAATCAACCCTATCATATATCATTCAGTTGATTGTATCATATGGTAGGTGTTAATTAAAATGAAAATAGCTGCCATATTTGTAAAGGAAATTCTTGTATTTATATTGTGAAATGTAAGTAAAAAATTAGGTAAGTGATGTATGCATTTTGTTTTAAAGAAAAACTAAGAGAGAATCATCAAAAAATTAAATTTTTTCAAAGTGGTAATGTAAGCTGCCCGAAAAAATAATACCAAAAAAAAGAATGAAAAGAAATGACCAGCAAATATTAAAAAAATAAGAAACGATCGAGAAAAAAAATTTGGCACGAATAATCTTCGATCAATTATGATGATAATTTTTTCCCCAATTTTATTGTTGTTTTCCATTACCAAAAAATGAGCGAAATCCCAAATTTTTTTCCAGATGATTAATTTTGAAATGATAATGATGATACAAATATAAATGTTTTACATATGTCTTTGCATCGATGGATAATAATCGGGTAATGGTTCGATTAATGAAGGATCAGGTGTCGTATATAATGGATTAGGAAAATCCGGTGGATGTGGTAATGGTCCAACACCTTTTGGACGACGACGATAGGCCATTAGCCAACAAGATATGGCAACAGCTACAGCTACTAATGCCAACAATGTAGTAATAATCATTGAAATGATTAGACCAAGTTTTGGTAAACAAACATGTTCGATATCTTCAACATGAATGGGATCATTTTCGATAATATTTTCTGATTGTTGTAAACCGTGTTTTTCAAACGTTAAAATGGCATTAGATTGTACCATAATTTCTTCACGAAGGGCACCTTCTTTAAATGTATCGGTAAGTATAAAATCATCTTCATCAACTTCAATTTGACGTCGACGTCGACGACGACCAAAAGCATCGATACCATCACAATTAATCGGTGGGCATGATCCAAAACATACACGGATATTACATTGAAATCTTAGATTATTACTGCTTGGAAATTTAAATGCATTGAATCGAGCCATCAATGATTTTTTATGCGGATCATATTCCCAATTTCCAAATATACTCGGATCGGTTGCACAACCATTTTCATCAGTAACTTCATATTGAAATTCACCTTCCTCTTCCATGGTTTTAGCAAAACAGCTTCGAGCAAAACCTCCGTAAATAAAATCTGGTTGTACATCAACTTTGAGTATAAGATCATCACCAATTTCAGCACTATTGATTTCTTTACCATCCAACGTACAGATCGACATAATACATGTTGGCGGTGGACCAGTGTTGGCAATAGTTCCAGATGTAGTAATCATACTGACATTGAATCCCAATGTTACGGTTTTTTCACCAGTATTGTAAACACATTTGATATGATAAGCTCGAGCTCGATAAGTGATAAGTTTTGGATGTTTTTGAATAACCAACACAAACGATGCTTCGCCATCAATATGAATCAATCCACAATGACCAAATAAAACTTTGAAATCAATGGAATCGCCTTCACCACTTGTGACCAATCTGCGACATTGTGGATCTTGACTGTGCCCTTTTACATAAATAAGACCATCGAATCTATCCAATTGAACGCTGACTTGTACACCATCAGCCAGACACATGACTAAAATTTGAAAAAAAACGTTAGATCATTTTCATTTATTTCAGTTTTCTTTTACAAACCTAATATTTCCGATGGCGGTGGAATAGTTCGAGATTCAATCGGTAAATCTGGTTCTTCATAACAACCAACTAATTTATCCAATGGATCGCCAATTCTACCTGGTGGACAAGTACAAATAGCTCGATGATCTATAGCAGTACATTCGGTATGTGGACCACAAATATAACATGGACTGATGCATTGTTTGCTACCAATATCGCATTCACGATCACTAGCACAATCGAATGTAGAAATACAACCTTCTATTTCGAAACATCCTTTAACATAGGCATCACCAACGGTACCTGGCGGACAACTACATTCATAACCGCCTGGTTTATTGTTACAAGCAGCACCGGAACCGCAATGTACGTGAAGACATTCATTGAGATCAATACATTCACCACTTGGATGATATTCATAACCATGTGGGCAGACACAAAAACCATTTAGGCTTCCAGTGTATACACATTCTTCATTAGTTGGACATGGATTATTGGTTGTACAATTCAATGATTTCATGTAGCAATAATCATTTTCTTGTAAGAAATTCGGTGGACAACCGCAAGTATTACTATCCAAACAAATTAAATTGCCTGGACAATGGTAATCGATACCACAGATGATCTTTTTATGACAGGATTTGAATGGATCGCCTTCATAACCGGGTGGACAATAACATTCAGGATTGTGATTTTCAGTTATACAAATAGCATTCAGACCACATTTGTAGCCAAGATGATGTTCTTTCGAAACACAAGGGTCTGTATAAAAAATAATTAATTTGAAACTTTTTGAATATATAAAATAGAATACGAACCATAGCATTCTCCAAGATGAGCATTACATTTTTTGTTCAATGCACAATCACTGTCCTGAAGACAACCTTTTAATGGTGGTGGGGTCGAATGACAACCTTCACGATATGGATCACCTTCATGATTTTCATAACAACGACATTCATATGATCCAGGAAGATTGTGACAATCAGCGTTGGCAGCACATAGTCCTGTTTGTTCAATACATTCGTTGATATCTATGATAAAACAAAAACGAAATTTGATTTGAATAATGAAATTTTGTAAATCATTGACTTACCTTGGCATTCTCCATTTGAAGAGAGTCTAAAACCGCGCATACAAACACAGAAACCATTTCCTTTAGTGAGTATACATTCTTGATTGACTTTACATGGTTTAGTTGATGAACAACCGATCGAGGATTCTGGGAAAAAATTTAATGAATAAGTAATGAAAATAATTTTTTATCAAAAAAACTCACTTATACAGTAATCCATTTGTCGTTCATATCCAATGGAACAACCACATTTTTGATCCGACATGCAGACCAGATTTCCCGGACAATTATTGTCGGATAAACATTCAACAGGTTTTCGACAAATTGAATATGGATCACCGAAAAACAATGGACGACAATTGCATTCTTTTTTATGGTTTCGAACAGTGCATACAGCATTCTGACCACAGCTATTTTCTTTCAAGCAAGGATTAACGCATTTTGTTTCCAAACAAGCTTTGTCCGCATCGCAATCACTGTCCACGAAGCATCCTTCACGGAAATTATCTGTCAGACATCCTTCATTATATGGATCGCCTCCGAAAGGACACGAACACTTGTAGCTTCCAATCAAATTAGTACATATGGCACCAGATCCACAAATGTTCTGATTCTGTTGACATTCATCAATATCTTTACAACTACCATCCAACGAAAGTTGAAAACCTCGAGGACATATGCACATTCCTTCATGAGTATTACCATTAATGAATACGCATTCTTGATTCGATGGGCATGGAATTTGAATAGAACAGTTGAAACTTTGAGCTATAACAAACAAAAATCAAAGGTAAGAATTTTCCATGAATTGAGTAATCACAATAAAAAATTTACCAATACAGAATGTGCCCAATTGATGTAGATGTTTTGGACATGAACAATAATCAATTTGACATTTTAGATTACCAGGACAATCATTATCGGAAACGCATGAATCACCTATAATCATTCATTGTTAGAAAAATGGCAAAAGAATTTCGTCATAATAAAAAACTTACGAATCGTGCATTCAACATGTGGATTTCCTTGATAGCCATTAGGACAATGACATTCAGCTTTATAATCAAATCCTCTACAAATGGCACCTTTACCACACACTCCAGGTCTAGAACAAATATCTAGAAAGCAAACAATAATGTATTGAATTATATAAAAATTTTATAGAATTTACCATAACATTCTTGTGTAACTGGATTACATCGTTGATCTGATTTACAATCAGCATCATGAAGGCAAACCGGTTGTGGTGATCGACAACCAAACGGTCCATATGGATCGCCTACTAAAGGCATTGGACAAGAACATTTGAACCAACCGGGTAAATTGGTACAACTGGCTGCAGGTCCACAAGGCATTTTCTCTTGTAAACATTCATTTATGTCTGATTTAGGAAGAATGATTCATTTTGGTAACAATTTCAAACAAAACTAAAAAGATTTTACCTTTGCATTCATTGTTAGCGCAGACATAGCCATTACCACAATCTTTATTTTGTTCACATTCAAATGCAACTTTCGAGCATTGTTTTAATGGATCGCCAGTATATCCAGGCAAACATGAACATTGCGCTTCATGACGTTCAGCACGACAAATTGTGTTCACTCCACACATTCCACCGATACTGCATGGACTTTGACACAATCCATTTACACAGGCTTTATCCATTGGACAATTTCCATGCATTCGACATCCAACTAATAAAGAGCAAAAAAAAATGAATTATTAATGGATTTCAAAAAATGTCTCAATTTCTAGTTCTACTTACCAATACATTTTTGTTTCAAACAGATACGTTCCATACCACAATCATCATCGGTTCGACATTCTGGTGGAATTTCTGTATATGATAATTAAGTGTTAGGCAAAAATTTGACAAACAATAAAAAACTGTTTTACCTTTGCATTCGAAATTCGGATCGCCAATAAATCCATTCGGACAGCTACAAACAGCAACATGACTAGATGCGGAACAAATTGCATTTCGACCACAGGCACCACTTTGTTTACAAGGATTGATACATTTTTCTTGAATACAGGCTTTGTCTTTGGGACAATTCAATGTAGATCGGCAACCATCTGTACATGGGAAATTAATCAGTAGAGAGAAATTCAAAAAAAACAATTGTTAAAATCTTACAAGAACAACGTTGATTTTTGCAAATATGTTCAGTCGGACATTCAACATCGGAGAAACATTCGGGTGGTGGTAGGACACGTTCACATGAAATTCGTGGATCACCAGTGAAATCCGGAATACAAGTACAAACACGGTCATGATTTAAGGGTTTGCACAAAGCATTCTGACCACAAGCACCAAATAGATCGCATGGATTTTGACATTGTTTATTAATACACGATTCTTCAAATCGACAATTAGCATCATTTCGACAACCATCTGTTCAATTAGAATTGATTAGATTAAATGTTCATTTCATCAACAACAAAGAACTTACCAATACATCTGTTATTTTCACAGATTGTACCCAACGAACAGGCTTGATCTTGTTCACAATAATCGTCGGGAACTAGATTTAAAATTAAATTTGTATTGAGATTCAATTTCTTTTTTCATGGTTAAGACAAAAACTTACTTGGTTCACAATGTTCAAAAGGATTTCCACGGAAATTTTCAATACATTCACAACGTGCTCGATGATTGAACGGTTGACAAATGGCATTTAAACCGCATGCTTTTGGCAAAAGACAAGGATTTTGGCATGTTCCATGCACACAAATCCTATCTTCAGGACAATTATTATCTTGTCGACAGCCGGATAAACATTGATTATTCTCACAGATCTGACCTAGAACACATTCATTATCTCGGAAACATTGTGGTGGTGCATCTGTACACAGGACATTAGGATTTCCTTTAAATCCAGTTGGACAACTACAAATAGCAGCATGATTCGCCGCTTGACATATTGCATTTCGGCCACAAACACCATATAAACTGCAAGGATTTTGACAAATACCATTTATGCAAGATTCTTCATCGGAACATCCCGAACTATCTCGACATCCAATAACACATTTGGAACGTTCACAAATCAATTGATGACCACATTCACGATCAGATTGACATCCTTTGATCTCTTCAAATGGATGACATTCGACTGCAGGATCTCCGAGAAAACCAGAATGACAAGAACAAACAGCACGATGTCCAGTCGTTGTACAATCAGCATTCAAACCGCAAGCGTTCAAAGATTCGCAAGGATTTCGGCATTCAGAATTGATACAAGCTTCATTCGGTGTACAATGATCATTATGGCGACATCCTTCTACACACGATCCTTGATTACAGATGTATCCAAAACCACAATCGTCATCAGCTGAACAATCGGTAGTCTGTATAATTTGTTGACGATCACAAGCGCTAAATAGGTCACCTTTTCCAATATTTGATGAAGCACATTTGCAAACTGCACGATGATTTTCAGAATTGCAAATAGCATTATGTCCGCAAGCACCGTATACACTGCATGGATCTTGACAACGTTGATTAATACAAGCTGTAACATATGAACAAGCATCATCCGTTCGGCAAGCGTCAATACATTTGCTCTTTTCACAAATCTGTCCAATACCACAATCAACATCTTGAACGCAGATTAACATTGTTGATACGGCACACAATGCATTAGGATCACCAGTGTAACCAGGTAAACATGAGCATCGTGGTCGATGGCCAACAGTCGTACAAACAGCATTTTGACCACAAGAATCTGACAGGTCACATGGGTCAAGACATTGTTTGTGTATGCAAGCCAATTCAGATGGACAATTCTTATCGTTACGACAGCCAATTATACAGGTATTTAATTCACAAACTAATCCCGAAGGACATTCTTCATCATCTGAACATCTTGTTGCTGGAAGTTGAGTCATTGGTTTACAATAATCGTAAGGATTTCCATCATAACCGAATGAACAACGACATTGTGGTCGATGGAGAACAGGTTGACATTGAGCATTGGAACCACATGGTGTTTGAATTGTGCATGGATTGATACATTGGCTGTTGTAACAAGCACGATCGAATGTACAATCTGAATCACGGCGACAGCCACTGATACATTTTCCTTGATCACAAATTTCTCCCGGATGACAGTTATTATCGTATAGACATTGTTTAATAATATCAACACAATAATGATGCTCACAAACTTTACCCGGTCCACAGCCAACATCGTCGGAACATTCATATGTTTCGAGGTTTTGTTTATTTTCCATACAATAAACTTTAGCATCACCAATGTGATTCGGTGGACATGAACATTCGGCTTTATGATTCGTTGGTCGACATAAAGAATTTACGCCACAAATTTGTTCCAATGAACATGGATCAATACATTTTCGATTGTAGCAAGTTTTATCGAATGGACAATTATTATCGGTACGACAACCAACAAGACAACGATTAGAGATGCATATTTTGCCAAGTCCACAATCTTTATCAGCTTGACAATCACTCTGTTGAATACGACAACCTTGAAATCCATCACCGGTAAATCCTTCTGGACATCTACAAACAGCTTCATGATTGATAGAAATACAAATAGCATTTGCACCACATGTTTTCATTGAGCACGGATTCTGACAAAGATAATTAATACAGGCCATTTTGAATGAACAATCACTGTTTGAACGGCATCCTTCAGTACAACGGTTATTAGAACAAATTTCCGTCATACGGCATTCATTATCCGAAACACATCCAACAGATTGGACACATTTATTTGATTGACAAAGATATCCAATAGGACATTCATCATTTTTACGACATAACGGTAGGGGTAAACATTCAGTTTCAGGATTACCAATATGATCGGCAAAACAGGAACATTTTGCTACATGATTGAACGGCTGACAAATAGCATTGTTGCCACAAGCACCACGAATGTTACATGGATTTTGACATTGTTGTGATTGACATGCCATATCTAACGGGCAATCATCATCTCGACGACATCCAGCAAAACATTTGCCTTGTATACAGATATGACCTATCGAACAATCTTTATCTTTACTGCATTCATTGTTTCGAATACATCGTTGATGAATGCAGGAACTATCTGTTGGACAATCTTTTGATGATCGACAAGTTAATTCTTCTTGTGGTTTAAGCATACATCTTACGGTTGGATTTCCATCATAATTGGCCGGACACGAACAATAAGGCTGATGATCGATAGTTTGACAGATAGCATTTTCACCACAAACTTCAGCAAACATACAAGGATCAACACAATGTAAGCTGATACAACTTTGACTTGATGGACAACCAGAATCCGATCGACATCCCTGTTGACACTTATAATTTTGACAAATTTCTTGATTATTACAATCAACATCGATGATACATTCAATATGTTTGCATTCAATCTTAGGATTTCCGGTATGTTGAGGTGGACATGAACATTGAGCAAGATGATTGACAGCAATACAGTGTGCACCAAGACCACATGATGTTGGATTATGGCACGCATGGATACATTTGCGATTAATACAAATGTCAGTGGTAGGACATTCCGAATCTTGACGACAACCAGGTGTACATTGGCCAAATTCACAAACAAATCCTCGTGGACATGAATCATGATTGGAACAAATTGTACTACAGATACCATTCAAACATCGTTCATTATTATAACAATCTTGATCACGGCTACATTGTGCAAAACAATATGATGAATCACAAATTTGTCCTCTTCCACAAACATTTGGTGTTTGATCACAGGTAACGAATTGTCGTATACATTCTACATAAGGATTACCAATCGTATCTTCTTTACATGAACAAGTTTTTTCATGATTATGTATCGAACAGATAGCATTTGTACCACAAGCAGTTGGACTTGCACATGGATCCATACAGAAATTATTCACACAGGTTTCGGTCGAAACACAATCCGTATCCGAACGACAACCAACATTACAGAAATTCTGGAGACAAATTTCGCTTGTAGGACATTCACGATCTTTTGTACATTGAATATGACAACGGCCATTAACGCAACGTTCATCAACAGCACAATCTTTATTGGCTGAACAAACTTGTCGACATCGATTATTCGTACAGATTAATCCTTCATTATGACAATCAGCATTCGATAGGCAATAAATTGATTCACGCATACAGCCAACATTAGCAGATGGACGACCAACAAAATTTATTGGACAAGTACAAGAAATTCGATGATTTACCACACTACACATAGCATTTGGTCCACATGCTGCCGATCCTTCACACGGATCGATACATTGATTTTGAGTACAGACCAAATGTCCAGCACATTGATTATTATTACGGCAACCAGTTTGACAGCGATTAGCATTACAAATTTCATGATTTTGACATTCATTATCATGACGACAAAGAATAACACAATGTCCATTGAAACATTTCTCTCCAATAGCGCAATCTTTATCGGCTGAACAATGAGGTTTGCAACGACCATCGATACAGATATGATTTTCCGGACAATCAATAGGTGATAGACACATTCGCATGATACGATTACAGCCCATTTTCGAATTTCCAGTAAATCCATGTGGACATGTACAGATTGGTTGATGAAGAACCATTGTGCAAAGAGCATTTGCTCCACATGCAATCGGTGTGTCACACATGTTTTTACAACTGTTCAATATACAAGATTCTTTCATTGAACATTCATTATCGTTACGGCAACCTGATTGACATCGATTATTCATACATATTTCACCATCTGAACATTCTTGATCGCTGAAACATCTAAGTAGACAACGATGATCAAAACATTGTTCATTGATGGCACAGTCTTTGTTCGAAGCACATTGTGGACGACATTTTCCTTGATCACAAATAGTTCCGATTGGGCACTGATTTTCATTTTGACATTCAATAAGATTGCGTACACAACCACGTTGCGTATCTTTAGGATTACCTTGAAATCCTACTGGACATGAACAGATTCGCTGTCGATTAGAAACCGAACATAAAGCATTAACACCACAGCTATCACCACGTTCACATGGATTCTGGCACATCAATAAACCGCGAGAATTGAGTTCACAAACAGCATTCGGTGGACAATCAGAGTTTCCATTTGGACATTCATTCGGCCCACGACAACCAGGCTCTTCAAACGGTGAACCAATACTTTTTTCAATTGGACAAATACATTCATAGCCGGAAAGTTTATTGATGCATATAGCAGTCGGATGACATACTTTTTTACTACAATAATCGATTCGTTGACAGCCAACAATCGGATCGCCTTCAAATCCATCAAAACATCGACAAATAGCTGAATGTTTTTCCGAACTACAATAGGCATTTTCACCACATATAACACTGTTCTGTTTACATGGATCAATACATTTATGATTCGAACAGGCTTGATTTGGTTTACATTCTTGATGTGAAGAGCATTCCATCGGTCGACAACCGAATCTTTCATCATTTGGATTGCCAAAAAATCCGGGTAAACATTCACATACTGAAGAATGATTGATAACTTTACATTGAGAATTACGACCACAAATAGTATTTTCACATGGATCTTTACAATCATTAAAACCACGAGTATCAGCACGACAGGCAGCTTCTTCACCACATTCATTATCATTGTTGCAACGATTTTCAATTCGCCGTATACATCGCCATTCAATACAAAAATAATCCGATGAACAATCAAAATCATTTTTACAGCTTTGAATACATCTTCCCATTTCACATTTTTCATTTTGATTACAATCACGATGACTAACACAAGCACTACGGCAAAAATGATCCATATGACAGAATTCAGAAAATGGACAATCTTCATCCGAATCACAAGCTAAACGTCTACGACAGCCTGCAATTGGATCACCAAAATATCCATCAGCACATTTACAAATGTAGTTATGTTTTTGTGGAACACAATAGGAATTTTCACCACAAGCTGTTGGTGCAAGACAAACATTGACACAATGATTTTCGAAACAAATATCCGTTTCGTTTACACAATCGAAACTACTCGTACATTCAACATGTTCACAACGTTCCAATGGATTTCCGATATAATCTTTAGGACATGAACATTTTGGCTGATGATGAACGGTCATACAAGTTGAGTTCATTCCACAAATAGTTGGATCATTACATCGATCGCGACATTTTGGCACACCGGCAACCATTATACAAGTGGAAGAATCGGGACAATCAATATCACCATTATAACAAACATCTGATTCATGACAACCAGGATGATCGTAAGCATTGCCTACAAGATTTTTAGGACATTTGCAGTTATAACTTCCAGGTATATTTTCACAAATTGCTGTATTGTGACAAGGATGAAGATGACATTCATTTATATCGACACAACTTAATAAACCATTGTTTTCGAATCCAGTTTCGCATCGGCAAACAGCTTGACGATCGCGAATAATGCAGGAACCATGTGGACCACAATCGACCTGATCACAAGCATTTTCACAAACAAAACTTAGACATTGTCTATCAGATGGACAATCCGAATCATGAAGACATTCAACTTTTTGACAACCAAGTTGATGATTAAAAGCATCGCCACTGTATAATCCAACTTCGGGACATTTGCATTCAATTTTATGATCAATGACACTACACAGCGAATTCGGTCCACATGGTTGATATGAACAAAGATTTACACATTTTGAAAGACCATCTTGATTTCTTCGGCAAGCAGCATTTGATGGACAATCAATATCACCTCTTGGACATTCACCAGGATTTTGACATCCAGTCCATCCATCACCGATTTCACCTTCACGGCAAGAACATCGATAACTTCCAGGTACATTTTCACAAACAGCCGTTGGATGACAAGGTTGAGTAAGACATTCATCAATATCTACACATCCAACACCGGCGATATATTCGAATCCAGGAATACATGAACAGAGTGTGTTGGCACAGATTTGATTCAATGTACAATCGGCATTTGAACGACAACCAGTGATACAGACATGATTGATACAAACTTCACCGGCTGGACAATTAATGTCGCTGGAGCATGTTTGAAAACAAGCATTGGCAATACATTTTTCACCATCCACACAATTTGTACACATTGGTCGACATTTGTTATTAGCACATACTAATCCGTTAGGACAATCAATATCGCCATTACAATGATAATATTTTCGTTTACATCCCATAATTGGATCTGGATTACCTTCAAAATTTTCTGGACAATAACAGGTAAGATTATGGCTTTGAACATTGCACAATGAATTATGGCCACAAATATTTTTGATTTCACAAGGATTTTGACAACGATTCTGAATACAAGCCTGATTCGATTGACATTCAACGTTGTCTCGACATCCGAAATTACAATAGCCTTTGCTTACACAAGCTTCATTCGGTGAACAGCTATCATGAACAATACAGGCTTTTACGCAGAAATTATCCACACATTTTTCGCCACCAGCACATTCACTATCAACTGTACAGACGAATCTACATTGACCATCGATACATTCTTGGCTATCTCCACAATCAGGATTTGATTTACAAAATCTTGGAATTCTTGAACATCCAAATGAATTAGGTTCTCCATTGAAATTGTCCAAACATCGACATTTTGGTTCTTGATCATGTATCTCACAAACAGAATTCGGTCCACATTCAATTTGATCACAAGGATTTTTACATAAAAACAATCCTGTTGTATCAGGCATACAAACTGAATTGGATGAGCAATCAATATTTCCTCGTGGACATGCATTAGGATGTTTACAGCCATCAATACCTTTAGAATATGGATCACCGATAAAACCAGGTGGACATGTACATTTTAAAGATCCAAATGTATCATTACAATGAGCCATTTCATGACAAGGATTTGAATCACATAATCGAACCATTGAGCAACCAATTCCATAAGGTTCTCCAGTATAGCCAGGAAGACATTTACAGTGTGCATAATGCGAATGAGCGATACAAACAGCATTCTGACCACAACCATTAATGCATGGATCATAACAATGATTTTGTGTTGAACAAGCTTTATCATCGGTACAATCTTTATCGGTGATACATTCGACACGTATACAGCCATTATTTTGATCATAAGGATTTCCGATAAAATGGCCATTTGTTGGACATCGACATTCTGGAGCGCGATTTTCGATTACACATATAGCATGTTTACCGCATTCAAATTTCAAACATCCATCCACACATTTACGAATACCATGTTGATCGGCCAAACATATTTCATTAGGTGATGAACAATCATTATCATTATTACATTGATGTAAAGAAATTGCTGTACATCCAGTACGGCTAAGTGGATCGCCGGTAAAACCTGGTTCACATTGACATTGTTCTTTATGATGCATTGCTACACATCGCGAATTTGGTGTACAGGTAAAATCGATACAGGCTTCAGCACATTGTTTTATGCCAAGTACATTCGTCTTACATGTTGATAATGCTGGACATTGATGATCGGAAACGCATTCATCTTTACGTTGTATACAAATCTGATTTTGATCACGGATATAGTCTTCCATACAATCGCAATAAGCTCGATGTTCAACGGCAACACATAATGATCCGGTACCACAGGTAATAAATTGACAAGCGTTGAAACATTTTTTGACACCATTATTCAATGCTTTACAAACATCAGATCCATTAATACAATCAATATCTTCATTACATTCATCACGATCTTGTTTGATACAACCAATGGTAAGATCATTAGCCGAACCAACATATCCAGGAAGACATTCGCAAATAGCATCATGATTACGTATTTGACATTTTGAATTCGGTCCACATTGAACAGTGGTACATACATCAATACAGTCATATATTCCGGAACGGGTTGGTAAACATTTATAATTATATTTGCAATCGAAATCATTTTGACATAGATTACTGATGACCGGTATATGACAACCATGGATAAGATCATATGGATCACCATTGAATGATGATTGACAAAAACATTGAGCTTTATGTTTATGAGTTTTACATAAAGCATTCTTACCGCATTCAGTGTAGAGGCAAACATTAACACATTTATGCGTATTCGTTGTTTGATCAAATTTACAAACACTATCGTTTGGACAATCAATATCAAATTTACATTCATCAGGATCATAACACATATGAAATGGATCACCACTAAAACCAGGTCTACATGAACATTGAGCACGATGATTTAATGATGAACAAATAGCATTTTCACCACATAAAAATTGTTTACATGGATCTTGACATATATTGATATCATCTGGACCATGTACACAGATTGCATTGGATGGACAATTTTCATCATTAAAACATTCATTAGTAATTCGATGACATCCCGCATTTGGATCGCTTGCACGACCAGTATAACCATCTGGACAGGTACAAGTGACGAAATGTTCATTTGTCAAACAAATCGCATTTGGACCGCATACATTAACTGAACAGCCGTCGACACAAGATTTAACACCATACTCATTTAGATGACAAACTTGCTCCGTATGACAATCTGTATTCGATGTGCAACGATCTTTTGGTACACAACCACGAAATAGATCTTCAGGATTTCCGAAAAATGCTTTTTTACATTTACACGTAGCCGTATGATCGATAGCAATACATTCTGCATTTGGACCACAATTGATTGATTCACAAACATCAACACAATCGAGTATACCTTTGCGGGTGATTGTACATATCTGATCATTACGGCATTCTCGATTAGTTCGGCACATGTTCGGTGCGCAGGCACCGCTTGAATCACCCGATATTCTTGTATAGCCAGCAATACATTCACAATGTGGACGATGATTCTTGGTTACACAATGTGCACCATTACCACAAATATGATTGAAACAAATATCCACACAATCTTTTATATTTTCAGTTGTTAGTACACATTTTTTATCCGGTGAACATTGTTCATCACGTTGACAAAGATGCTGACTTGGTGTTTGACATTGTCGAGTTGCGTCACCAGTAAATCCAGGCAAACATTCACAAACAGCTTGATGAGCACGTCCAACACATCGAGCATTTTGTCCACAACGAATATTATCACAAACATCGGTACAATTTCGAAGACCAGTCAGTACACGACGACAAGCTTGAAATTCAGCACAGGTATTATCATCCGAACAGGTAAGCTGAACTGGATGACAACCAATTTTTCCATCATATGGATCACCGGCAAAATTCGGTCGACATTCACAATAAGCTTGATGTGCTCGACCACGACATACACTATTAATACCACATTGGAAATCTTTACAAACATTTTCACATTCTCGATATCCTTTCGAATGTGAAGAACAGATCTCATCGTGTTTACAATCGCCATCATCTGCACAAGCATGTGGTCTGCATCCTTTGATAAGATCGTATGCGTTTCCTTCATAATTTTCATAACAAACGCATTCTGGTCGTCGTTCTCGTGGAATACATTGTGCATTTGGACCACATTGAATAATATCACAGACACTGATACATTGTTTAGAATCTGATTGTGATGGAATATGCTTGCAAACAAAATTCTGTTGACATTCATCATCAAGATCACAAGTGGGAGGTAAACGAATTTCGGCACTTGGTGAACAACCGATTTCAAGATCACTAGGATCACCAGAATGAGCATCAATACAAAGGCATTTCGGTTTATGATCAACGGTAAAACAAAACGCATTAGGTCCACATTGAGTTGTATCGCATGGATCTATACATTGAAATCCAATTTCTTGATTGACTAGAGCACATACATTGTTAGTATCGCATTTTGAATCATCGATACATCGGTTTGGTTGTACACAAATACCACGGAAGCAAACAGTGTTCGGTGGACAATTGGATTTTGTTGAACAAGAAATGCCTACGCCATTTATCTGATTTTCATATCCAGGTTTTTTGGGCAATTGACATGCATACATAGGATTACCTACATAACCAGATGGACAAACACATTGATAACTTCCGATAACATTGATACAATTAGCATTTGTACCACAAAGATTTCCATGATTATGATTCAGATTTTGTAGACATTCATTAACATCTTCACAGGCAATATATGGATTGCCATGAAATCCGGCAGGACAAACACATTCAACACTGGTGGCACTTTCCAAACAATTGGCACCGGTACCACAACGAATTTTATCGCATCTTGGAATTGTCGTACAAGCGATGTATGGATTTCCACTAGTTCCGCTATTGCACACGCATTTATTCGGTGTATCATAGGCACAATGACTGTTGAGACCACAACCGGGATTACATGTTGGCGGCGTTGGTAATGGCGGTACACAAAGTACTTGCGGATCGCCAACATAATTTGGTAAACATTTACATGATTGACTGTTCAGATCACATTTGGCACCGGGTCCACATTTTTGTCCTTGACAGATATCAATGCAAACATGATTAATACAAACTTGATCCGATGGGCATGGTAATTGCGTTGAACATTTAATTTCTGGTAAACAAGCGCCTCCAGCCCAAGGATTGCCATAGAATCCATTTTGACATTGACATACTGGTTGATTTTGTGTGTTTACAATACAATGAGCATTGATGCCACAATAAAAATTACTACAAGGTGATGTACATCCTTTAGCTAGATCATTTCCTTCACCTGAATAACCGGCAATACATTGACAAGTAGCTGTATGATTGACACCAATACAATAAGAATTATGTCCACAAATTGATTGAGTACAAGCATCGATACAAACATTGAGCTCTTCGTTACAAATAGTATCGTTTGGACAATCATCATTCGATCGACATCTTGATGATCCTTGACATCCAGATTCATATGCATTGCCTGCTGTACCATCAGTACATTCACATCGATAACTTCCCAGAAGATTGATACAAACGGCATTCGCTCCACAAGGACCGTTGGGATCTAACGGTAGCATTGATGTACATTCATTGATATCATGACATTCTTCATTAGGATTACCAGTACAACCAGGTTTACATTGACAACGAGGTTGTCCTTTATCTTCAAGAACACATTCAGCATGTTGGCCACATTGAATCCAATCACACGGATGTCGACAGGATTGACCATCAAATATGAAAGGTGGTGAACATTCACAAGATCCATTTCGACAATGATAATTTTGTCCACAATCAACGCTGGATCGACAATGTTGAACAATACGATTGCAGCCAACTTTGCCGATACCACTATAACCAGCGCGACAAAGACATTCATATGCCCCTGGCAGATTGATACATTCGGAATTTGATCCGCAAAGATCAAATTCTTGCATTTCCGTACATTCATCGATATCCCGACAGAATCCATTTGCTTCCAATGTAAAACCTTTTGGACAAATGCAAAAACCAAATCCAGAACTGGTCAACATACAATCTTGATTTTGTGGACATGAATTAGCATTCGAACAATTTCGGCTAGTCATAATACAATAATCGCCTTCACGAACATATGGATCTTTACAGCCACAATGAACACCATATTGAATATCATTAATACATGCTGTATTACCCGGGCATTGTTTATCATCATTACATTCAATTATATCTGGATAACACATTGAATAGGCATTACCAGTAAAACCATCTGGACAATGGCATGTATAGCCACCATCAAGATTCATACAGAATGCATTCGTTCCACATGGTGATTTTTTTGATTCACTACATTCATTCACATCACGGCAGGATTCAGTAACCGCATCACGAACATAGCCACGCTGACATACACATTGATTTATATTATTTGCCGAAATACATTCTTCATTTGGTGGACATGACAAATCAGTGTTACAATCGATACGATCTTTTCCTTCCAATAGACATTCAATGTATGGATCGCCACGATAATCGTGTGGACAAAGACATTCAAACGATCCGGGAGTGTTACGACAGACAGCCAATTTTCCACAAGGATTGTTAGCACATTCATCCAAATCTAATTGTGAATGAAACAGAAAAAGAATTGATCAACAGGTGTGTAATCGAATCACTTTGCGTAACGAATTTATAATTATAATGATAATTATTATATTGAACTTACCGACACAGCCAGGAAGACTATTACTTTTGCCAATATAACCATCAATACATGAACAAACTGGATTTCCATTAAGATCCAATTGACATTTAGCATGTTCACCACAGAAAAGATTATCACATGGATGTTTACAATTATCACCGAAAAATGGTGGAGGGCAATAACATTTTCCTTGTTTACATATTGAATTTTCTTGACAATCTTTATTAGTCACACAAGTTTGTTCCAAAAAACATCGAATTTTTGGATTGCCATAACTTCCAGGTGGACAACGACAGCTAAAATTACCAAAAGAATTTGTACATATAGCAGAAAATCCACATTTTCCATTAGCACCGAATGCAATTGAACATTCATCAATATCTTGACATGATTTATGAGCGTTTCCAGTCATACCGGCCGGACATGAACATGTGAAGCTTCCCATTAGGTTTGTACAGATGGCATTTTCACCACATTTTCCATGTGGTCCATATCGACGATCACATTCATCCAAATCTTCACAATAACGGAATGGATCGCCAGTAAAACCAGGTGGACAATGACAATGATGGCTGCCCAAAATGTTCGTACAAACAGCACCTTGTCCACAAAGACCGGATGGCCCGTGATCAACATCACATTCATTGATATCCAAACAACCGGCACTAATATTATTTGGATTAAAAGTGAATCCTGGATCACAAATACAGGCAGCTTCTTGTCCGTTGACATGACAGGTTGCAAATTGACCACATTTCACTGAATCACATGGAGATCGACAACCGAATGTTCCAGTTTCGAGAAAACCATCTTTGCATGAACATTTATAATGACCATCTTGATTGATGCAAACAGAATTATCACCACAAGGGAATGGTATCTGAACACATTCATCGATATCTTGACATTTGCTTTTCGCAGAAGATTGAATTTTTTCATAACCGGATTCACAATGACATTCGTAGCCACCATCCAAATTATTACATGTTGCACCTTTACCGCATACATTTTTGTTTGTTTGACATTCATCCACATCGACACACATAATTCCGTCAATTCGATAACCAGATTTACATTGACAATTACCATCAATACAATCAGCATTTATCGTACAATCAGATTGTTGTTGACAATAAACATCAACAGCAGCACGATCACAACCGAATTCAGCATTACCATCACGAGCTAGATATTTATCTGGACATTGGCATTGAAATGAACCAATTGTATTTAAACATTTTGCATTTGGTCCACAAGGATTTGTCAAACATTCATCAATATCTATAAATCAAGATTGTAATTTATGAATTTTGATTTTTTTTAAAATAAAATTTATTATTTATAACATCTGAGTTTTTTTTTTCCAAACACAAACCTTTACATCCACGAATAGGATTTCCTGTATAACCTGTTGAACATCTACATTCATATGATCCTGGTTTATTATAACATAAAGCATTTGATCCGCAAAGATTTTCTTGTCGACATTCATCGATATCTTTTAATAAGGAAAGAAAAAGAAAACAAAAATTTTGATATTGAAAAATTCAAATAAAATAATTATTATTTATGGGAATTTGGAAAAAAATATAACCAACCTATACAACCAGCCGAATGATATGGATTGCCAGTAAAACCAGCCTGACATTTACAACTATAGCTTCCAATATTATTTATGCATATTGCATTTACACCGCATGCAGCCGGACATTCATCAACATCTGCATATTTTTTTGGAAGAAAAGAATTAAAGATAAAAAAAGGGTAATTTAATCATAAATCTTTTTTTTTAGTTTTCTTTGAAATTTATACTGATGATTTGTTTATTATTATAATTTGAGGTAATCAAAACAAAATGATGCTAATAATGATATCGTTATATTTTCATTACCTTCACATTGAGTTTTTGGATTGCCAGTAAATCCGGGTCCACATTCACAGACAAAACTACCCGGAATATTTATACAAACAGCATTTGAACCACAGATTAATGGATTTTGGCATTCATCGATATCTAAACAACCATCACGGGCGGTCATATTACCATGATAACCTGTTGGACATGAACATTCAAAGCCACCGACAGTATTTGTACAAATTGAACCAGATCCGCATGGATTATTTTGGCATTCATCGACATCTAAACAAATATGTGTTTAAATTATAATAATCAGATTAAAATTCATTTATAAACAATAATAATAATAAAAACATTTTACCTAAACATTCAATGAATGGATCACCGACAAAACCATTTGGACATTGACATGAAAAACTACCCGGTGTATTTGTACATAAAGCATTTTGGCCACAGAATCCTCCATCCAAACATTCATCAATATCCGTACAGGCAACTGTTGCATTACCTGTAAAACCTGGCTGACATTTACAGACAAAATGTCCAGGTAGATTACAACATTCAGTATTTTCACCACATAAAGCAGCTAATGATGGTATTTCACATTCATTGATATCTGAATAAATGTTAAAATAAATGATGATTAAATATAATGAATAATTATCTTGATATTCCTTTTTTTCAAGAATTATTGATGAATGTTTTTTTCGAAAATAATAGCATCAGAAAGTTAGGGGAAAAAAACTCATCATGCATTCATTATTATTAGGGTGGAAAATCAAAAGATTGAAACAAAACAAATGATGATAATAATTGTTATTATTATCGTGTGTTTTTTACCTTTACAGGAAAATCCATCGCCTTCATATCCGGGAAAACATGAACAATAATAGCTACCCATTGTGTTTGTACAATGAGCAAATACATCACATGGTCGATATTTGCATTCATTTTCATCTATAGGATTATCGTTGTTGTCGTCATCGTCGTTGTCCAGAAAAAAAATAAAAAAAGGAAAAGAATTAGAATTTTACATTTCAAGGGGATAAAATAAGAAAAACAAACAATTTTAAAATTGATGAATGATTTGAGCAAAAAAAAGTCTAAATTGTTTTCATTCTCGGGCAATAAACTTTATATCCCGATAAAGATTATAGTGTAGAAAAAAAATGTCTCACAGAATTTGTAAATAAATATCTTTTTAAAAAAACAAACAAACAAACAGCGAATCTGACATTGATTATGATGGATGAAATTCGGTATCGAAACAACATTAAAATTACCGATCATACATGTCAACTAATGTTTTGTTAATTACATCATCATCTCCATGCATAACATTTTTTTGTGTAATAAGAAAAACAAAAATTCAAATAACCAGAAAAAAAATTTGAAAAAAAATTTGAGAGAAGTCTTCCTGCAAACAAAAATTGCCCATCAAATTATATAACAATTTTTGTTTTT